>ERZ795030.391-NODE-391-length-68648-cov-9.289753_pt1 | contig 68648 bp, 52 predicted proteins | sample MGYA00375122_ERZ795030 | MGnify/ENA primary metagenome ERZ795030 (study PRJEB30165, sample SAMN05720146) | activated sludge metagenome | isolation source: anaerobic digester from wastewater treatment plant | place: Japan | collected 2015-04-20 ... | reverse complement strand
CCCTCGCTGGACGTGCGGTTCTCCACCAATGATGTCGTGTCTCACGGGGGCGACAAGATCGAGTGTCTACCTGTGCGCGACTCTCGGGAGGCGAAAGCGGCTATTCCCGCCGATGCTCAGGTAGTCGCCGTCGATGAGGCACAGTTCTTCGATTTGGGGATTGTGGACCTCTGTGTCGCGCTCGCCGACGCAGGTGTGCGCGTCATCGTTGCCGGACTGGATTGTGACTTCCGGGGAGAGCCTTTCGGCCCCATGCCGGAGTTGCTTGCACGGGCTGAGTACGTGTCCAAACTGCAGGCCATCTGCGTGAAATGCGGGAATCCTGCGACGAGGACGCAGCGGATCGTCAATGGCCGTCCGGCCAGCTATTCGGATCCGCAGGTCCTGATAGGCGCCAGCGAGGCATATGAAGCCCGGTGCAGGCGCTGTCACGAGGTCCCAGACAAACCGCGTCCTAGTGCGGCTGGAGGTGACTGATGTTGAAGCCCAGATTCCAATACGGCGGGCAGGCTGTGATCGAAGGGGTCATGATGCGCGGACGCGACTGCGCGGCGATAGCCGTGCGTAAGCCCAGCGGCGAGATCTCTGTGGACATGCGCGAGATTGACAACTCTCGCCGGCCGGCCATATTGAAGGCGCCGTTCATACGCGGTACAGTGATGCTGGTTGAGTCGCTGGTGCTCGGCATGAATGCACTGATGTATTCGGCCAACGAATCGGCCGAGGATGAGGAGCAGCTTTCCGGCGGCGAGGTGGCGCTCAGCCTCGTGGTTGCGCTGGGCCTGTTTGTGCTGCTGTTCATCGTGCTTCCTAACGTCATCGTAGCCTTCATCCAGAAGCGCATTTCCAGCGTTGTTCTGGTCAACCTGATAGAGGGCGCTCTACGTATGGCGATATTCATCGTGTACCTTGTGGGCATCTCGCAGATGCGCGACATTCAGCGAGTGTTCGCGTATCATGGCGCGGAACACAAGACGATTGCCACGTGGGAGGCGGGCGAAGCGCTCACTGTGGACAACGCGCGTCGTCACGGCACGGCCCATGCCCGCTGCGGCACGAATTTCCTGCTCATAGTGATGTTGGTGAGCGTACTCATCTATTCCCTCTTGGGCAAGCAGGCTCTGTGGGAACGCATTGCAACCCGTATCCTGTTGCTGCCGGTTCTTGCCGGGGTGTCATATGAGGTGCTCAAGATCGCGGGGCGGCCTGACCCATCGCCCATAGTGAAATGGTTGCGGGCCCCTGGCCTTGCGCTGCAGCGACTTACGACTCGCGAACCCGATGATTCCATGTTAGAAGTGGCCATCGTGTCGCTTCAGGCGGTCATCGAGAAAGATGAAGCGGTGAACTGACCATGTTCGAGAAACTTAGGGAGATCGAAGCTCGATATGACGAGCTGGAGAGGGAAATGGCTGACCCCGAGATCATAGCTGACCAGCCAAGATACAAGAAGGTCACCAAGGCCCATTCGGATCTTGAGGACATTGTCGCGCGCTATCGCGAGCTCAAGAAGGTCATGGGAGAGATCCAGTCTACACGGGAGATGCTTCGCGACAAGCTCGACTCGGAACTACGGGAGCTTGCCGAGGCGGAACTGGCGTCTCTTGAAGAGGACAAGTCGTCACTGGAGGAGAAGCTCAAGGTGCTCCTGTTGCCGTCGGACCCCCTGGACGAGAAGAATGTGATCATGGAGATCAGGGCCGGCACCGGCGGCGACGAAGCGGCTCTGTTCGCAGGAGACCTGTTTCGGATGTACTCGCGCTATGCTGAGCGCAATGGCTGGCAGATTGAGAGCATGAGCTCCAACCCCACTGAGCTAGGGGGGTTCAAAGAGGCCATCGTCATGATCTCGGGCGACCGAGTATACAGTCGCTTGAAATACGAAAGCGGAGTCCACCGTGTGCAGCGTGTACCTGAAACGGAGGCATCCGGAAGGATACACACGTCTGCAGCCACCGTTGCTGTGCTGCCCGAGGCGGAAGATGTCGACATCGAGATCGACCCAAATGACCTACGGGTCGACGTGTTTAGGTCGTCCGGGCACGGTGGGCAGAGTGTGAATACTACCGACTCCGCCGTCAGGATCACTCACATCCCCACTGGGATGGTTGTGACATGTCAGGACGAGAAATCGCAGCACAAGAATAAAGACAAGGCTTTGAAGGTTCTGAGGGCCCGCCTTCTTGATCAGCTCATGGAGGAACAAGAAGCGGGCATCGCCGAGACTCGCAAGACGCAGGTGGGCTCGGGGGATCGGAGCGAGCGTATACGCACCTACAACTTCCCCCAGAGCCGGGTGACGGATCACAGAATCGGGCTCACCACTCATCGGCTGACCGAGTTCCTCGACGGCGACCTGGATGAGATGATCGAAGCGCTCATTGTGAGCGCGCAGAGTGAAAGGCTTAAGAAAGCGGAATAGGGGCGGTTGGAGTCAATGAATACGGCAGCAACTGCTTCCTCGGCGCCGCAGCTGATCGACATTCTTCGGCGCTCCGCTGCTTTTCTCGCAAGGAATGGAGTGGAGTCTGCTAGGCTTGATGCCGAGGTTCTGCTGGCCAATGTGCTTGAAATGGACCGGATCCAGCTGTACGTGCAGTTTGACCGTCCGCTCGCTCATGATGAGCTGGAGCGATACAGGGACGCGCTTAAGCGTCGCGCCCGGCGGATGCCAGTTGCGTATGTCACTGGCTGCAAGGAATTCATGTCGCTCGCTTTCGCAGTTGACACGCGTGTGCTTGTACCTCGTCCCGACACTGAAGTGCTGGTCGAGGCGGTGTGCGATCGCTTGACTGCTTCGGGCATTGATGATCCGATCATCGTGGACATCGGCACGGGCAGCGGCGCGATAGCCTGCGCCGTATCGCGGGAGGTTCCGGGCGCTCGGGTGCTCGCAACCGACATTTCCGGCGATGCTCTGGAGGTGGCGGCGTCCAACGTGGCGAGTTTAGGCCTAAAAGACCGTGTCTTCCTTGGGCAGGGAGACCTGTTCGAGCCCACAATCGGGACTGAGTTTGCACACATGGACGTGTTAGTGTCTAACCCTCCATATGTTCCGTCAGGCGACATTCCGTCGCTGGCTCCTGAGATATCGCGGTATGAACCACGTCTGGCGCTGGACGGTGGACCGGATGGCCTGGACTTCTACCGTCGCATAGCAGAGGGCGTTCCGAGTCGCCTTACAAGTCGTGGGTTCGTTGCGCTGGAGGTGGGCGACGGCCAGGCGGCTTGGGTGTCGGAGATGCTGGAGCGCGCGGGGCTGGTCGACCTTGAGGAGATTCGCGACTACTCGGGTGCGGTTCGCGCCGTGATCGGCTCGGCGCCGAAGGTTCGAGGTGGCGCTGATGTGCTGTGACAGCTCTCGCAATGGCTTGACCCCGATCGAAACTGTGCGCATGAGGGTGGATCCGAAGAGCCCGTCTCACGATCTCGAGACGCAGCTGTCGTCGGCAGCAGCCATCTTGCGACGTGGCGGGCTCGTTGCATTCCCCACTGAGACTGTGTACGGGCTGGGCGCCAATGCCCGCGACGGAAGGGCTGTTGCCCGCATTTTCCAGGCCAAGGGCAGGCCCCAGGACAATCCGCTCATCGTCCACATAGCATGCCTTGCAGACCTGGAGGCGGTCGTGGCCCACGTCACTGATGATGCTTGGGCTCTCGCACGCGCCTTCTGGCCCGGTCCACTCACCATTATCCTCCCCGTAGGCAGCGGCATTGCCCGAGAGGTCACTGCCGGCGGAGATACAGTTGCGGTTCGGATGCCGTCTCACCCTGTGGCCATGGCCCTGATCCGGGCCGGGGGGCTGCCAATCGCCGCGCCATCAGCTAACATCTCAGGCCGGCCCAGCCCCACGAGGGCTGATCACGTGTGGGCGGATCTTGCCGGGCGCATTGAGATGCTTGTGGATGGCGGACCGGCCGGCATCGGGGTGGAGTCAACCGTGCTCGACATAACATCATCGCCTCCGCTGGTGCTTCGCCCGGGCGGTGTGTCGGTGGAGGAACTCCGCCGTATCGTGCCTGGCGTGACCGTGTTGCCGCAATATGGCACGGGCGTCGCCGAAGGGGACGCACAGGCCGGGCCCGCTCGCTCGCCCGGCCTACGACACCAGCACTACGCTCCCCGAGCCCACCTGTGGCTGTTCACGGGCGAGTGGGAGGATCAGACGCAGGCGATCGCGCGCAGGGCCCGAGCTGAGGCAGAGGCAGGCAGGCGCGTGGGGCTCTTGATCAGTGCGGAGACGGCTCAGGTGGCGGCGAAGGTCGGCATCCCCGAAACAGCCGTCATCGCAGAGGCGGGGTCCCGGTTTTGCCTGGCATCCGTGGCGTCAAGGCTGTTTGATGCCATGAGGCGTCTGGATGGCGAGGGCGTCCATATCATACTGGCCGAATCATACGACACTGCCGGAGTCGGCCTGGCCGTGATGAATCGGCTGGTGAGATCGGCAGGCGGAAGGTTGGTTGACGCGGGCGAATCAGGCAGGAAATGATGCTTTTTGAGCGAAATTCATCGCATGGACGGTGAATGAGATGCCCCGAAGGATCCTCCTGGTGTGTGGCGGAAACACCTGTCGAAGCGCCATGGCTGAGGCCATGGTGAGGAGTCTCATTGAATCCGGTTCGTACCCCGAAGACTGGACCGTCGAATCCGCAGGCGTCGGCGCCGTGGATGGTGATCCTGCGACCGATAACGCCATAGCTGTCCTGGCCGAACTGGGCCTGGACCTCGCGGGCCACCGTGCGCGCATGCTTACTCGCGAGATGGTCGCGAAGGCCGACACTATTCTGGCGATGGAAGGCAGGCACCTTGAGCGAATCCTGGAACTCGATCCTCTGGCCGCGCCGCGCGCGCGCCTGCTTGCCGCATCCGACATCGCTGATCCGTTCGGCGGCGGGGTTGAGGTATACCGGCGCACCAGAGATGAGATACAGCGCTACATCGCAGCCGGACTTGGATGATGGAGCAGAGGTGGTGACTGATTGAGAATCGCGGTTGGGTCGGACCATGCAGGTTACGACGCGAAACAGGAAGTACTGCAGATGCTGAGGGAGCACGGGCACGAAGCTTGCGATATGGGTGCGTATTCGCGCGATTGTGTTGACTACCCCGATATTGCGGTGGCCGTATCGGAGTGTGTTGCGCGGGGCGAAGCTGATCGCGGCATTCTTGTGTGCGGCACAGGTATCGGCATGTCGATAACGGCGAACAAGGTTCGCGGCGTTCGAGCCGCGCTGTGCCACGACGAGTTCACTGCCCGGGCAGCCCGCGAACATAACGACGCCAACGTGTTGGCGGTGGGTGCCCGCACTACCGCCGTCTATGCTATCCTGCGGATCGTCGATATCTTTCTGGAAGTCCAGTTCGCCGGGGGCCGACACTCTGCACGAGTTCAGAAGATCGCTGAGTGTGAACGCAAGTACGGGGGGTGCTAGCTACGGGACAGGTTCATGTAATAGACCATCCGTTGATCCAGCATAAGATAACGCTGATAAGGGACAAGAATACCGGACCCAAGGACTTCCGCGATCTGGTGGGAGAGGTAGCCATGCTCATGGCCTACGAGGTTACCCGCAACCTTCCACTTGAAACCGTAAATGTCGAGACGCCCATCGGCCAGGCAGTCGGCAGGCAACTCGCCGGCAAGAAGGTAGGAGTCATCGCCATTCTCCGTGCCGGCTTGGGCATGGTCGATGCCGTGTTGAAGCTGATTCCCGCTGCGAAAGTTGGGCACATCGGTCTGTATCGCGATCCTGATACGCTTCGCCCAGTGGAATACTATTGCAAGCTCCCACCCGATGTGTCAGAACGAGAGTTGATCCTGCTCGATCCGATGCTCGCCACAGGCGGATCGGCCTGCGCGGCAATACAGTTCGCCAAAGACAGGGGTGCGAACAGCATAAGGCTAGTCAACCTGATCGCGGCGCCGGAGGGCATACGGTTGGTGCAGCAGACTCACCCTGACGTAGACATATACGTGGCGGCTGTTGACCAATGCCTGAACTCGCATGGGTACATCGTACCCGGGCTGGGCGACGCCGGCGACCGGCTGTTCGGCACCAAGTAGGCGAATGCCAAGCTCGTGAGGTGGGGAGTGTGAGCCAGTCGCTGCGTCCTCCGTGGGACGCCTATTTCCTGGAGATAGCGCGTGTAGTGGCGAGCAGGTCTACGTGCCTCCGACGGCAGGTGGGGGCGGTTGCGGTGCGTGATAGGCAGATCTTGGCGACTGGCTACAATGGGGCGCCTTCTGGCCTCAGGCATTGCAGCGAGGTCGGGTGCATTCGCGAATCGATGCAGGTACCGTCGGGCGAGAGGCACGAGCTGTGCCGCGGCCTTCATGCGGAACAGAACGTTATTATCCAGGCGGCTCTGCACGGGGTCGCTCTATGTCGCGCTACCGTGTACTGCACGCATCAACCGTGCGTAGTCTGCTCCAAGATGATGATCAACGCCGGCGTAACCAGAGTCGTGTACTCCGGAGGCTATCCGGACAGGCTGTCCTGTGAGATGCTGACTGAGGCAGGCGTACAGCTGGTGCAGGCGCCTTAATGTAGGAGTGCTTCAACTTGACCAGGTATCTGGGAGCGCTGCTGCTCTCCACTGTATGTTCATGGCTTCTGACTCCCGAGATGAGGAAGATCGCACTGGCGCGAGGCATAGTCGATCGCCCTAGAGGCCGGCATATCCATGCGGAGCCTGTTCCGTTTCTCGGGGGCGTCGCCATGTACGCTGCATTCCTCATCGCTACAGTGGCGTTCGGACGGCCCGACCGGAACACATTGGGGCTCCTTGTCGGAGGGGCGTTCACAGTGGCCCTGGGCATCGCCGACGACAGAGCGGAGCTTAAGGCGAGGCATAAGCTGCTCGGCCAGATAGCGGCGGCAGTGATCGTCTTGCTGTTCGGAGTGAAGATCGAGTTCGTTACGAATCCGTTTGGCGGCATGATTTACCTCGGCCTCTTCTCAATTCCCATCACCGTGGTGTGGATTGTGGCCTTCATGAACGTCGTCAATTTCATCGACGGGCTGGACGGCCTGGCGGCCGGGGTGTCGGCCATCGGCTCACTGGCCATGGCCGCGGCGGCGCTGGGAAACCACCAATCGAGGTTGGCTGTTCTGTCGCTCGCCCTCGCCGGCAGCGCACTGGGTTTCCTTCGCTACAACTTCAACCCCGCGAGGATATTCATGGGCGACGCCGGCGCCATGTTCTTGGGATTCACCATCGCCGGAATCTCGGCCATAGGCGCGCTGAAAACCCCAGCCACGTTGGTTCTGGCTGTGCCGGTCATAGTCATGGGAGTTCCGGTGCTCGATACTGCGTTTGCCATATTCCGCCGTGTCCGACGCGGAGTGCCTGTGTCTAGCGCCGATCGAGACCACGTGCACCACAGGCTGCTGGCCATGGGGATGACCCAGCGCCAGGCGGTGCTCACTCTGTACGCTGTGAGCGCCCTGCTTGCGGCCACCGCGTGCGGTGTTGTCGCTGTCGATCCACGTCTGGGCATAGGCGGTACCGTCACTGCGTTCTGCGCCCTTATCATCGTCGGGGGCAGATCGGGAGTGCTCAAGTCGGAAATGCGCCGGAGGGACTAATCCGTACGGAGGTTCACGAATGCGACGCATCAAGGTTCTTTCAGTCTTTGGGACCAGGCCTGATACCATCAAGCTGGCTCCTGTCGTTAATGAACTATCCAAGTATCCTCATTTGATCGATTCCGTGACCTGTGGGACTGCACAACACAGAGAAATGATGGATCAGGTGCTCAGCGTTTTCGGCATATCGCCAGATTACGACCTGGGCGTTATGCGCGATGACCAGACATTGTTCGACATTGCGGAGCGGGGCCTTCGTGGGCTACGGGAAGTACTGGAGCGGGAGCGCCCCGATGTCACTTTGGTTCACGGCGACACGTCCACCGCATTTGTGGGCGCTCTGGCATCATTCTACTGCAAAGTCAAGGTTGGGCATGTCGAGGCCGGGCTACGGACCAATCAGAAGTACGACCCATTTCCGGAAGAGATGAACCGCAGGCTCGTAGGATGCCTTTCAGACCTGCATTTCGCTCCGACAAGTGAGCACCTCGGTAACCTGCTGCGGGAGAATTTCCCCCGGTCGAACATATACGTCACGGGGAACACTGTAGTCGATGCGGTTCTGGCTGTCGCCGCCACCCGAACGGGCTTTGTCGACACGCAGCTTGCATCCATCGACTTCACCGGAAGGCGCCTTGTTCTGGTGACCGCCCACCGGCGTGAGAACATAGGAGAACCGCTGCATGCCATATGTGCCGCTGTGCGCGATGTGCTGCGCGACTTCCCCGACACCATGGCGGTGATGCCTGTTCATCCCAATCCACGAGTTCAGAGCATGGTATTCCGTGAGCTATCTGGAGTTGAGCGATGCTATCTGATAGACCCGGTGAGCTACCCCGACATGGTCGGCTTGATGCAGAAATGCTTCATGGTCATGACAGATTCTGGTGGCCTCCAGGAAGAAGCGCCCGCGCTGGGCAAGCCTGTGCTGGTTCTCCGCCGTACTACTGAACGGCCCGAGGGATTGCGCGCGGGCACCCTGAAACTGGCTGGTGTGTCCAGAGAAGGTATACGCATACAGGCAGGGATTCTTCTATCGAATACAGAAAAGTATCGCCAGATGGCGGAATCGCCGAACCCCTATGGAGATGGGCAGGCATCTAGGCGGATCGTCAGTGGAATATTGCATCATTTCGGTATGGTTGACGAGCGCCCAGCTGATTTTGCCTAGCGCATCAGCGGTTGACACATCTTACTAGTTGTGCGCCGGCATGTCGTGGTGCTACACTACCCGGGGGCATCAGGCCAGCTTTCACGCGATTGCACTGTGATTGGGGGAAGTCGGGGTGGAGGTTCTGATCATCAGGGGCGGGAAGCCTCTGAACGGAGAGGTGCGCGTGGGCGGCGCGAAGAATGCGTCGCTCCCGATAATCGCCGCTTCACTCCTTGCGCCCGGCTCATCGAGCATCGAGGATGTTCCGCACCTCAATGACATCGACACCATGTGCGGGGTGCTCTCATCGCTGGGCGCTAAGGTGTCTCGCTCTCCAAATGCCGTCGCAGTGGACGCCTCCGACATATCCTCTGTGGAACCCCCTTATGAGCTTGTCAGGGCAATGCGCGCTTCGTTTTTGGTCATGGGGCCTCTGCTCGCGCGTACGGGGAGAGTGCGCATTTCTCTTCCCGGGGGCTGCGCGATCGGGTCGCGCCCCATCGATCTGCACCTTAAAGGGCTGGCCGCGCTTGGGGCCGAGATCGACATGGGCTACGGTCAGATAGAGGCAAGAGCCGCCCGGCTCACTGGAGCTCGGGTGTATCTGGACTTTCCCAGCGTCGGGGCGACCGAGAACATCATGATGGCGGCAGTGCTGGCCTCCGGCATGACCCTGGTTGAGAACGCTGCCGAGGAACCTGAGGTAGTCGACTTGGCCAACTTCCTCAACTCCATGGGGGCACGCGTTAGGGGAGCGGGCACAAACATACTGCGAATAGACGGTGTGACTGAGCTTGAGCCCGCATGCCACATGGTGATTCCCGACCGGATCGAGGCCGGCACGTTGATGGTGGCTGCGGCCATGACCCGCGGTTCGCTAGTGATCGACAATGTAGTTGACGAGCATCTGAAGCCCATCACTGCCAAGCTGCGGGAAGCCGGCGTTTCAGTGGAAGAGCGCGACGACGGCTCGATATACGTAGAAATGCGTCAACGCCCTGCAGGTATAGACATCAAGACCATGCCCTATCCCGGGTTCCCCACTGACCTTCAGGCGCAGTTCATGGCGCTGACGTCCATCAGCTCGGGTTCATCGGTGATAACCGAGACGGTTTTCGAAAATCGGTTCATGCACGTGTCTGAGCTGGCCCGGATGGGCGCATCGATCAAGATCGACGGCCGGGCTGCGATGATAGAAGGTCAGCCAGGCCTGTCGGGGGCTCAGGTGAGATGCACGGACCTGAGGGCCGGCGCCGCTCTGGTGCTGGCCGGCCTGGTCGCCTCGGGAGAGACCGTCGTATCTGACGTGTACCACGTGGACCGCGGTTACGAGAGGCTCGAAGAGAAACTGGCCCGAGCAGGGGCCGACATCCGGCGCGTGACCGAATCCGAGGTCGAGAAGGCGGTCTAGCCTGCCTCAACCGCCGGTTTCTGCCGTCTGCCGTCTGGCGTCTGCCTTCTGTCTTTCTTTCCCCCTCATCTTCAATCCATTAGTCTCATATTCATCTGTTCTAGCTTTCGCTGCCGCGAATAGACTGTACGGCTTTCCGCCCGGGCGGAGGAGGTACAGCCGTGGCAAGGACTGCTGGCATACTCGCTGCCGTGTGCGTGGGCGTAATGCTTCTGATCCCCGCCTCCATAGCTTTGCTTGTGCATCCTCCCGGTCTTGTCCGTCCTGCCGACATATTGATATCCGTATGGGACCACTCCGCGCACGTTGTACGGCGTCTTTCTCTGCAGGACTACCTTGTGGGAGTAGTGGCTGCGGAGATGCCCGCATCGTTTGAGCTCGAGGCGCTCAAGGCTCAGGCAGTGGCTGCGAGAACTTATGCACTGCGACGGCTCTCAAACGATGCGGCACGTATGGCCAGTGAGCATCCAAACGGCGCTCAGATCTGCACCGATCCCGCTCATTGCCAGGCGTGGAATTCCCGCGAGGAGCTAGTCGGCAAGTGGGGCAGAGCGGCGTATCTGCCGAACATACGGAAGGTCATCGCGGCGGTCGAGTCCACCTATGGGCTGGTGATGACATACAACGGGCAGCTTATCGACGCCGTATACCATTCGTGTTGTGGAGGCATGACAGAAGACGCAGCAGAAGTCTGGGGGCGGCGGATACCGTATCTGGTCCCCGTGGCTTGTGGATGCGGGCGCCGGGGTGTGGAGCTAGCCGAGACCCGCGCAGTAGACAACGCGCATCTCATCGCAGCGCTGGGCATCGGCGCGCGTGGTGTGCCTGCCATGGCTTCGGGAGTACGAGTGGCAGCACGCACAGGCACTGATCGCGCCAGCATCGTGTCCGTGTACGGCGTTCCGGTGTCTGCAGCCCAGCTTCGAAGGACTTTGTCTTTGAAATCCACTCGGATCGTCATCAGCTCTGAGGGCGGCAAGACCATCTTTCGGACTACCGGATACGGGCACGGGGTGGGGATGTGCCAGTGGGGCGCGGCGAGCATGGCAGAGCGGGGCGATGCCTTCGACGCTATCCTGCGCCACTACTACACCGGGGTGAGAATACAGCGGATCGCCTCAGGGGAAAAATAGCCCTGAGGTGGTTTTATGAGACTTCTCTTCCTCAAGAACTACAGAAAGGTTCTATCGGCGGTATGGGCGGTCTGTTTCGCTCTCGGCTTTGTGGCAGGAGTGTGGATCGGCCCCAGCATCGCCACACGCATGGCAAACAGGCGAACCGCACACGACCAGGCTCCGCCCGCAGATACCGTGTCGTCGGCTGACGTTGAGCCGGTACAGGGGTTTTCGGCGGAGAGCCGGCAGACGCAGGAAGCCTCCGATACGCCGGAAAGACAACCCGAGATCATGATAATGCCTGCCAAGGGTAGGACGGTTGGCGCGTACGGCTGGTACAGGGATTCGGCTATGGACGATTGGAGGTTCAGAGACGGGCTGGACATCGAATGCGTCCCCGGGACCAGTGTGGCGGCGGCGCTGTCGGGGAGTGTGACCGAGGTGTCGCGCGCACGCGACGGCGGATACTCTGTGAGCCTGAAGCATGCGGGGGACGTGAACACCGCCTACGTGAACCTCAGAGCAGTGTGGGTCGACGTGGGGCAGCAGGTGGCGGCCGGGAAGCCTCTTGGCGACATCGGCGCCGCCACGTCTGCGTCAGGAGGTGTACTCCGGTTCATGGTTGAGTGTGACGGCCAGTCCAAAGACCCGGCTGTATGCCTGGGACAACGCTTCTAGCTCTGGCATAATCCACCCCTGTACGAATATAGATCTAGCAAAAGACAGGGGGGAGGCCGGACGCCAGATGAGGGAGTATATACGCCGGCGCGTCCTCGAGATAACCGACCACATGCTGGAAACTAGGGCAACTGTGCGTCAAACGGCGCGCCTGTTCAACGTGAGCAAGAGCACAGTCCATAAAGACGTGACGGAGAGGCTTCCCTCGATCAGCAAGCAATTGGCGAGAAAAGTCAAGAAGATTCTGGACCAGAATAAGGCCGAAAGGCACATACGGGGCGGGGAGGCGACACGAAGAAAATACCGTGCGAGCGGCAGAGCCTGACCCCTTGACTGGTTGCGCGACTTGGCGGGCGCACGTGGAAGGTAGGGTGAGCTATGGCCTGGTCCTATGCTGATATCGGAATAGATCTCGGCACAGAGAGAGTGCGGGTTGTAGTGCGCGGCAGGGGCGTTGTTATCGATGAGCCCTCTGCCGTCGCTGTTCATAGGCAGACCGGTCTGTTTGTCGCCGCGGGCCGTCAGGCAGAGGAACTGCTGACGGACGATCCATACAAGCTGGTGCGGCTCAGACCCCTATCGAACGGGGCCGTAAGCAGATACGATTGCGCACTGATGCTCCTGCGCAGCGTGCTGTCGCGGACCGCGGGGGGACGAAGCCTGGCCAGGCCCAAAGTGGCCATGTCAGTCCCGGCCCGCCCTTCTCAGGTGGAGAAGCGAACATGGTTGCAGGTTGCCATAGAGTCGGGCGCTCGCGCGACTGCACTGGTTGAGGCGCCCATGGCAGCGGCGATAGGGGCCGGAGCGGATGTTATGGAGCCGGGCGGCATCATGGTCGTGGATATAGGGGCCCAAGTTACGGACATAGGAGTGCTGTCGACCGGTGGAATCGTTGTGTCGGACAGGCTCAGGATCGGCGGGGCCTCGATGGACAGGGCAATACAGGCGCATGCCCGAAACGTCCACGGGCTTGTGCTGGGTCAGCGTTCAGCCGAGAAGGTCAAGATCGAGCTGGGGGCGGAGGGGTGGACCGGACGGGAGGCGTCAGCCGTCGCACATGGCCGAAATCTGGCCGACGGGTTGCCCAGGGAAGAGACCCTCAACGCCCGGGAGGTATCATCTGCTCTTGAACACGCGGTCAACCAGATAATCGAGTCTGCTCGATGCGTGTTTGGATGCACCCCTCCCGAGCTGGCAGCCGATATCGCCGCGGGCGGCATTATCCTCACAGGGGGCGGCTCACGTCTTGCCGGGCTCAGCGGGTTCATGAGCGAGAGGATGGGAGTTGCGTTCAGGGTCGCGCTCGATCCCGACACCTGCGTGATTCGGGGAATTGGAGAGCTGCTTCATGGGATGGATCCCCGCGTGACATGCGCATGGAAGGGTGTATGATGTGTGGTATGATACAGAGCAGGAGCCATGAGAGAGGGGCGTTGCAGTCTACGATGTACGAGCGGTTGACTAATAAGATTTCGGCGACTGCGGCGACTGCAATCGTCGCTGCAGTCGCAGTTGTCATGTTGTGTGGATCCATGTTCTGGGGACCTAGCGTGTGTGCCGCCCAAGCGAGGGCCGACATGATCGATGTGTCGGAGCTCCGGCCCGGCATGAAGGGAAACGGCCTGACAGTGTTCGGCGGCGTGGAGCCGGAGAGCTTCGACGTGGAAGTCATAGGCACTATTCGCCGAGGTGGCCAGCTGGGCGACATGGTACTGGTGCGAGTCTCCGGCGCGGCCGTTCAAGAAGCGGGCGGAGTCGCCGAGGGCATGAGCGGCAGTCCGGTATACGTAGACGGCAGGCTGGCGGGGGCAATAGCGTATGTGTTCCCCGGGAGTGACCATTTCGTTGCCGGTGTTACTCCCATTGCTGACATGCTCAGAATGCTGGACTATCCTGACGCTGCGAATGCCGCTGCCGGCATAGGCGCCTCCGGCGGGGTTCCGGCCGGCGCGCGCGCCGCTGCTTCTGTGGTTGTGAGCGGCCTGTCAGGGCGAGCTTTGGGTAGGCTATCCAAGGCTCTTGAGCAGTATGGGACGACTGTTCGACCGGCAGTCAGCTTCGGCCTCGGGGCCGGCACCGCAGCATCTGAGTCGGCAGCTGGCGATCGCCCAGCGCAAAAGATCAAGCCGGGCTCGGCCATTGCGCTTCAGCTCGCGCAGGGCGACGTAGAAGTCACCGCTTTTGGCACAGTGACCTATGTGGAAGGCGACAAGTTCTTGGCTTTCGGCCATCCCGTGCTGGGAAACGGCTCGACCGATCTGGCTGCAAGCAGCGCGCTGGTGCACGGAGTGATCAAGTCCGACAGCACGCCTTTTAAGGTGCTCAGCTCTACAGGCTGGGTGGGCGCATTCACTCAAGACCGTCTCAGCGGGGTCGCGGGCAGGCTCGGGCGGCAAGCCGGGCTGATTCCGGTGTCTGTGACGGTCATCGATAAGGAGACCGGGCGTGAGCGAACGGTATCTGCGCAGGTCGCGCCGGGGGAATCGCTCGTAGCCGACATCTTCGGCTCATCGGCCCTTGCTGCGTTTGATGGAACCCTCGACAGAGTGGGAGCAGGCACCGCAACGGTCGAACTGCGGGTGGAGCTTGCGGGAAGGCAGCCGTATGAGCGCGTGGACACATTCTGGAGCAACTCGGATGTAGCAGGCGCCGCCGTGTCAGATGCCTTCGATACAGTGGACCTGATTGCAGGCAACGCAGCTGAACGCGCCGGCATTGAACGGATAACCCTTAAGGCCCAGGTAGGAGCGGATCGCCGGACTGCCATGATAGAGAAGGCCAGAGTGCTCCAGAAGGTCGCGCGTCCGGGAGACCAGGTGGAAGTGGAGGTTACGTTGCGCGTCTTCAGGGGGCCGAGGGTGACCCGGGTGTTGTCTTTGGTGATACCGGATGACATCGGGAGCGGAATAGTCTCGCTCATGGTCAGGGGGGGCAGCGTCAGCGTAGAGGACGAACTGGACGGCTGGACCACATCAGTGGATGAACTGCTATACATGGATGTCGACGACATGCTGGCGGAGCTGGGTTCACGTCCGCTCGGCAATGACATCGTGCTCGAGCTCGAACCGTATCTCGCCGACGAACCCGAGATTGACATGAGCGTGCCAGTGGGCTCGGAATTGCGCAGGGACGCCGTTTCCGGGCGTGACTCCGATGACAAGGCCGCCGACTCGCAGGCAGACGCGGAAGAGTTGTTCTCCAAGCCGGTGTCTGTGCGCGTTCCCACCGACTGGGTGGTTCAGGGGGTAAAGTGGCTCACGATTGAGATCGAAAGCGAAACCGAAACCGAACCGGAAATCGAGGAGCTGTATGGAGCGGATGTGTGAGAGCCCGGGCGGATTGCCTAGGCCACCCCGTTTTCGGCAAACCATTGGATAGAGTCTCTCACTGAGTCGCGAAGCGATCTTGGTGCGTAGCCCAGTTCGCGCCGGGCTTTGGCGTTGCTGATGTTGCAGTTGCTAAGGAGCGTCTCCACAGAATACTTGGTAATCCGGCTTTTCACTTTGAAGGCCAGGCAGATGGCTGTGGAAACATGGGCTATGACCCGCGTGAGCCAAGCAGGCAAGCGCAACCGGGAGCGCGGTCGGCGCCCGCGGAGCTCGTCCACCATGCGCGCCAGGTCGGCAACGCTGATGCATTCGCCGGCCAGAATATACACTTCTCCCGGTTTGCCCTTCTCGGCTGCCAGGATATGTCCGGTTGCGACATCCCTTACGTCTACGAAATCGTAGCCTCCATCGGGAATCGCCCAGAGCGAACCGCGCGCCAGATCAAGCAGCACCCGGCCCATGATCGACACGCGGAAGTCGAACGGTCCGATGACCCCGGTCGGGCATACTATCACTGCATCCAGTCCACGCTCCACCGCCTGGAGGACCTCAATCGATGCTCTGGCTTTTGACTTGTCATACCCGCCGCGTGAGCGCTCAGGATCGAAGCCGCATGATTCATCGATCACAGCGCCGTGCGGGGGTTCGACGAGGGAGTGGATCGAGCTGGTGTAGATCAGTCTCCTCACGCCCGCCTTCTCGCAGGCCCTCAGCACGTTGACGGTGCCCTGCAAGTTCACGCGGTCCACCGACTGCTCCTGCCAGGGGAAGATGCTCACCAGCCCAGCCACGTGGTAGACAATATCGGCCTCGTGAAATGCAACTTCCAGTGAATGGGGGTCCAACACGTCTCCCGGGACGATCTGGATCGGCAGGCCATCCAGCGGCCGCGTGTCTTCAGTTGGAAGCGCAAGCACCCTTACCTGCTCGCCGCGGGCCACCAACTCCCGCACGAGCACGTTTCCAATGTGCCCTGTTCCTCCAGTTACTGCTATCAATATGCTCACCGCCTCAAGGAGTTGGTCTCACGCCAGTAGGGCTGATCAGCCTCCGCTGACTGAATGGTCAGTCACCCACTCATTCACAGTGTACAGCGAGGGTTTTGCACTGTCAACAGGCCGACCTGCCTTACCAATTCGAACCATACGCAACATCATATGCCCAGCTAACCGACGTTTCACTCGACGAGGGCCGAAGGAAACAACTGTGCGCCGTCGAAGTTGACAGCGGTGGTGAATGCTTGTGGCGCGTATCAATTGCCGGCGCATCGGGCGCTCAGTGTGTGTTTCCATACTTCTTCTCGCCGTGATCACCGCGGGGTGCCTGGTGATCCGGCGTAACCTGGCCGCGATCGGTGCTGACGTGGCCGGGGCTGTTCTCTCTCGCGCGCTTGGCGGGGCCGACGTGCGGGTGGAAGAAGTGATGGTTCATGGCATCAGGTCGCTGGCCATGTCCGGTGTACAGCTGGGAGACGGACTGAGTGCGCGAAGAATGCTTGTCACCTATGACTTCCGCTCACTGCTGAGGTCCCGCACTAACCCTCTGTTGAGTGTGACTGCGATACATGCCCAGGGAGTGGAGGCGGACTGGATCGCGCTTCAGAGGTATATGGGGCGCACGGAATCCGCGAGTGCAACACCAGCCGACTCACCTCGCTCGGGCTCCGGAGAGGGCAAGCAGGCTTCCGGTTTTGCAGGCGCAATCTCGATCCGCGACGCTGTCGTCACCGTCGATCATTCAGGTGAGGCGGGCGGCGGCAAGGGTGCCGGACGCAAGGTTGAGCTAAGGGACGTTAGGCTGGAACCACTCGCGCACCGTCAGGCCCCTGCGTGGTCGGTGGCCGTTGCCCGCGCGACATATCACGATCCACACCAGCCCGCGCAGTCAGTGGAGTTGGCTGATATTCGCGGCGCAGTCGCATTGTCGAACGATACCGTGAATGTAGACGATGTTTCAGCCCGGCTGCTGGGGGGCACGGTGCAGGCCGCGTTTGCTCTGCCCGGCGCAGCGGGAAGAAGACTGACCGCGGACCGCATCTCGGGGAAGGCCGTCCTGATGGGAGTCTCGTACCATGGATGGGCTTTCACAGGCGAGCTCGCGACGTGTGATGACGGCAGGATACAAGCTGATGGCGACGTCAGCTCCGAACACCTAAGCGCTCGGGTCGACGGAACGGTCGCAATCCCCGGTTTCACTCCGGACGCCACCAGCCTTGCGGCCGAAGGGGCTGTGGACATAAAGACCATGGAAATCGGTGAATCGCGCATAGAGGACATGAAGTTTCGGGTGTCAGCAGAGCGTGCCTCGCGCGCTGACGGTGGTCCGGGCGACATCGTGATCCAAACGCGCGCCCAGAAGGCCACTCTCGAGCAGATCGCCAAAGCGCTGGGCAGGCCCATTCCCGCTCAGGGCTGGGTGAAGTGGAGTGCCGACGCCAAGATAGGCCCGGATGGACGCACCTGTGTCCGCATAGGCCTTGCCGATGGGGTTGTGCGCGCTGATGGGTGGGGGGACGGATTGCCTCACGAGTTCACGGACGTCTCGGGTGTGATCGAGGTGTCCACCGCAGTCGGGGTTGCCGCAGGCGCTGACTCCGATGGCGCCGGCGTTTCGGCCGGTGTGCGTGAGGGTCGGGGCGAATCTGGTAAACGCGGGCCTACCTTCAGCGTTCCCGGGGTGCAGGCGAGCTTGGGTGGCGGTGAGGTAGTGCTGTCGGGCTCTATGCAGTCGTGGCGCGTGAAGGCGACAGGGGTCAGAGTCGACCACCAAGTCGTGTCCGGTCTTGTCGATGCGGACCTGGCCCTGCGCACTGGAGAACGATTTGCGCTGAGCGGGCGCGCCGCTGTGCGAGATGCTCTGATGGATCTGGTGATAGCGGGCATTCAGAGTGGCGTTCCGGTTCCAGAGGCGGATCTGGATGTGGATATTGAGGTTGGCGAGAATGTGATGATCGTGCGAGGCGAGTCGTGGGCATGGGCGCTGCCCGGGACGATTCACGTGCAAGGCAGCACGCGGCGCCCGACAGCCTCCGGCAGCCTGAATCTGTCGTCTGGCCAGATAGACCTGTACGGTGTTCCGCTCGAGGTCATGTCGGGAGGCGTGCGCTTTACTGGAAGACCAGGCGACCCGCCGGAGTTTGTCCTCGTGGCACGGGATGTCGCGTCAGGACTTCCCACGATCATAACTGTAGATGGTGTGCCGGGCGACATGCGAATAGCCGTGAAACCCGAGGAGGGGTCAGAGAAAGAAGTGCCGGAAGGCGACCTCCTCGTGAAACTTCTGCTGGCTCGGTTGCGTCTATACATGTTAAGTGGGCTTGGACGAGTGTTGGCGAATTGATCACCAGTATGAACGCAGGAGGAATCGGGTCGACGGAGTAGAATAGAAAGTCAAGCCATTCGGGTGTAGGATCGACTTCGCCTGGTCGCCGATGCGGCCACGCGTGGTGAGATGTGGGAGGGAAGACTGTTGAACTCAAGTAGCGCCAGGAGACTCTGCTGCATGCTGGCCGTTTTGGTAGTGACGGTGCTTGTTGCCTCGTCAGCCGCCCTGGGGGCGCCGGCCGAAGCGCTTGGCAGGGTGACTGCCATAGAAGTCCAGGGAAACGTGAGAATCGACTCGGATACTATCATCAACAAGATGAGTATCAAGATAGGCGACCAGTTGGTGGAGAAGGCTGTGGACGAGAGCTTTGCCGCCATCGACTCTCTTGGCTGGTTTGCTGATCTGGGAGCGAACACCGTCCCGTACCTGGGGGGCATAAAGCTTATCGTGCTGGTCAGGGAGTTTCCCGTCATCAGCCGCGTTACGATAAGCGGAAACAAGCTCATAGGCACTGAAGAGCTGCTCGGGCTGATGACGACAAAGACCGACTCCCAGCTGAACTCGAACAAGCTCAGGTCCGATCTCGAAGCCATCGGCAATCATTACCAAGAGAAGGGCCACTGGGCCAGCATCGAGCCATCTCTGTCTGAGGATGGAGAACTCACTCTGCATCTGGTGGAGTGGACTGTGGCCGAAGTGAAGATATCCGGCAATGAGAAGACCAAACCACAGGTAATCTGGCGCGCGATTCAAACCAAGTCGGGCGATTATATCAACGTAAACAAGATCAATGAGGATCGCCGGAAGATCTACCTGCTGGGCGCCTTCGAGAATGTCGAAGTCACTGTGGAGCCGGTGCAGGGCAGGTACGAGTACGTAGTCAACTATGTCCTCACTGAAAGAAAGACCGGTATTGCCAATTTGAGCCTGGCCTACAGTTCGGCTGATGGCCTCATGGGCTTCATCGAACTAGGCGACCAGAACTTCCTCGGCAATGCTCAGACCGTCAACATCAAGGCTGAGTTCGCCAAGGGCAAGAGCAATTATGAGTTGGGTTTCTATGAGCCGTGGGTGGGCAAGACGGGCAAGACCTCGCTGGGGTTCAATGTGTTCAGCAAGTCGTCGGAGAAGAGCTTCACTCCGGAGCTGCAAGAGGGCGAGGAGCAGCCCGATCCCATTAAGTACGCTGAAAGCCGTACGGGCGGCGATGTGACGGTGGGCCATACGCTCTCCCTCAACACCAAGGCATTCCTCAAGTTCAAGATGGACAATGCCGTCACCCGGGCCATCAACCCCGACCAGCAGGGCAGCATCCCCGAGGGTGGAATAACACGGTCTCTCACGGCGTCGGCTGTGAACGATACTAGAGACGACCTGTGGAACCCCACCTCGGGCCATAGGCTTACGGGGTCTATAGAGTACGCCGGCGGAGTGCTCGGGGGCGATTACAACTTCACCAAGGTCGAAGGCGAAGGGTCGGCTTATTACCAGGTCCGCGACGGGCACGTGCTTGCGGGCAGGATCAGCTCCGGGTTTGGCGTCACTGCCCTGCCCGAGCAGGAGCGTTTCCGCTTGGGCGGAGCCGAGACCGTACGAGGCTACAAGTACGGCGACATGCAAGGCGATCGCATGGCGCTTGCTAACGCTGAATACCGGTTCAGGATAACCAAGGGCCTGCAGGGCGTAGTGTTCTGCGACGCGGGGCAGGCGTGGAATGCCGAGGATGCCTTCACGCTTCAGAATACCAAGATCGGGTACGGAGTAGGCGTGCGAGTCTCCGTTCCGGTGCTGGGCATGATCCGCATCGACTATGGAATAGCTGAAGGCCGCGGCCAGGCCTATTTCAGCTTCGGGCAGACTTTCTAGGCCGGCGAGCGGGTCCACTGCGCGTATGCAGCAGTGGAATGACAGCCGGAGCTGGCTGTTGTATAATTGGCTGGGCGCCGCTGTGGTCGGCGCCGTCTCTATGCCGCGTCTACCGGCGCTAACGCCTGTGGGCGGCATGACCCGACGGGTTGAGTTATACGAACGAAAGAGAGGATGACCTGCATGTTCAAAAACCTTCCTAAAGCACTTGTTACTCTGTTTATCTGCACTCTCCTGGTCGGCCTGGGGCTTGGCCTAACTAACCTGGCCGTCTCCCGGGCGGCGGGCGAGGCTGTTTCAATAGGCAAGCTTGACGGAGCCAGGGTCGGGCAGGAGTTCCCGGCGATGAAGAGTGCATGGGAGAATGTTGCCAAGCAGAAGGCGTCTTTGGAAAAGGAACTCAACAAGAAGGCCGAGGGCCAGGATGAGGAGAGCCAGAAGGCGCTTTTGGACCAGTACAACAAGAAGTACAACGACTATGCCCGTGAACAGCTGGATCCGGCACAGAAGGCGCTGGAGAACGCTATAGCTGCCGTCGCCAAGGAGAAAGGCATTACGGTAGTCCTTGATAGCAGCGTTGTGCACCTTGGCGGAGTGGATATCACTGAGGCAGTGCTGAAGAAGGGCGGAGCCAAATAAGGCGTCGCTGCAGCGGCGCAAACAGATGCGGCATGCGGGGAGATGCAGAGCGCGTCTCCCCGCTATTGAGAGGTATCGGCCCATGAGGATTCTTGACAGGTATGTGGTTCGTGAGTTCATGGGCCCGTTCATCCTGTCCATATCTGCCTTCATCATCATAATGCTCAGCGGGCAGCTGTTCATGCTGGTGGACTTCATCGTGCAGAAGAACGTGCCAGTGCTTGCCGTCGTCCGGATGCTGCTGTACAGCCTCCCCGGAATCGTCGTTCAGGTACTCCCAGTAGCCGTTCTGTTTGCGGTGCTGATAAGCCTGGGGCGTCTTGCCCGCGATTCTGAGCTTTCTACTATTCGTGCTGCAGGAGTCCCTTTCACCCGCATTGTCCTTCCCCTGATCGCGGTGGGCGCAGTCGTGAGCGCCTGTGGTTTCTGGCTTGGGGAGACGGTAGTCCCGTGGGCGTCTCACAAGTCGGAAACAATAGTTCGGGAGATTATCCTCAAAGACTTCCTTCCCAGTGTTGAGCAGGATATTTTCTTCGCAGCGCCGGGTGGTCGCCAGTTCTATGTGGGCCGAGTTGACAAGGATCTGGGCGTCATGGAACGGATCATGGTATACGAAACGGAGTACGGATCCTTCCCTCGCATAGTGTCGGCCAGACGCGGAAATGTCGGCGATGGCAAGTGGACACTCCAGGACGGAGTGATTCATGAACTGGATGCCGCCGGGCATGTAGCGATGTCAATGTCCTTCGATAAGCTGGAGATCCTCATGGACAGCACCATGGAGACGTTTGTCTCCAGCCAGAAGACCCCCCGCGAGATGACGAGAAAGGAACTGAAGTCCCACATAGACCTGTTCGAGAAGAGCGGGATTCGGGTCGAGGGGTTGAGAGTCGAGTACCACCTGAAGCTGGCTGAGCCCATGGCAGCGCTTGTGTTCGCCGTGATTGGCGCGCCTTTGGTCACAAGATCTCCCAGGCGAGCCGGCGGGTACTTCGGCGTGGTCGCCGCGGCCGTGATGTCCTTTGCGTACTTCGTTGTTCAGGCAGTCGCCCGCTCCGTGGGCATGAAAGGCATGATACATCCGGCGACGGCTGTGTGGATTCCCAACATCGTTTTTCTTCTGCCCGGCTTGGTAATGCTGCTGAAGGTGGACCGGCCGCTCATGTTCAACAAGCGTCGAGCCGCCGGATCGGGCCCGGGTCGGTCGGGCCGGATTTTCCTGGTTGTATGCCTTTTCGCGGGCACGCTTATCGCCGCGCTGTCGCTCGTCGGGACGGTTCCGGCGCTCGCTGCGACCGTTCCCGTCCGGGCATGGGCCCAGCAGATGGTGTTCGATGGTGCGCGTGACTCATGGGAGCTGTCGGGGCAGGTCGAGATCACGTACAAGGATATGGTGATCCGAGGCGATCATGCGACAATAGACGCCAAGGCGAAGCAGGTCGTGATCGATGGGTCGGTGTGGGTCGCGCGTGGCGATGAGATACTCAAGGGCGAGGTTGCTACATATGACATGTCTGCCGGCGATGTAGTCGTCAAGCAGGCGTGGGCGAAGCTCAAAGACGATCAGGTAACTGGTTTTCTGTTCGCGCGAGGCGCAGAGCTCGCCAAGAAAGACGGCTATCTGCTTCTATCCGAAGGTTTCGTGACTACATGTGACCTCGACAAGCCGCACTGGCGCCTCGAAGTGCGCGAACTCGAAGTATACGTGGACGACCGCATTGTGTTGCGGTCGGTTTCTTACTACGAAGGGAATGTGAAACTGCTGTCGCTGCCGCGGCTGACGATTCCTCTCAAAGACGACGAGCGCCTGGAGTTGCCCAAGATCGGATACGGCGCCGTGGAAGGCTGGTACGTGAAGGGCAAGTACAACTACAGTCTCGGCGAGATGGGGTCCGGGTCGCTGCATGCCGACTACTACGAATTGCTCGGGCCGGCAGTCGGCGTGCGACATCAGCTGAAGCTGGGAGCGGCCGGAGTACTCACTGCGTATGCGTACGAATTGTGGAACAAGGCCAGCGGCAGCGGCGATACTACTCTCGAGGTTTCGCACTCTCTGGATCTTCCTGCTGATGTGAAAGCCAGGGCGAGCTACCAGTACCGCGACTACATGGGCCCGGGCGGCGCCGGTTCGCCCACGACTGAGCAGACGTACACACTCAGCCTCGACCGCCGTGTTGAAGGGGCGAACACATCATTTGCCTACACCAGGCGCGAGCTTGAGTCTGTTCAGAACAGCGAGGCTCTGTCGCTGTCTTTCCGGCACTCGTCCACTCTCCCACTTGCGGTCAAGCTCACGTCGGACGTCAGCTACCGGCGGCAGGTGAAGGGCGAGGAGGTGGCGCAGAACGTCCTCAACTACAGAGTGCAAGCAGCGCGCACCGTAGGCGTGTTCTCTTTCACCGGGCTTGCTCAGGCGCAGGTGTACGTGGAAGAGGAGTCTACTGCGATTCCGAGTACAACGCCGCCGCCGTGGAAGGCGCTCAGGAGGCTTCCCGAGTTGACGGCCGTATCCAGCCGCATTCCCATCGGCGGGACGCCTCTGTCAGTCACGCTCAAGGGTGTGTTGGGCCGGTACACCGAGGACGCAATACGCGATGGGATCCGTTCGGAGGTCACTTCCGGGAAGGCGGAGGCGGACGTGACTTTGAGGATGGACCCGCAGAACGTGGGCAAATGGCTTTCCGTTGACGGCTCGGTGCGTGGGGTTGTCGATGCGTATGGAGCGGACGAGATGCGAGCCGCTTTGGGGTACTCAGCGGGAGTCGGGGTGAAACCGGCAGCAGGGACTACTCTGCGGTTGAGCTACGACCAGATGTCAGTCGTGGGGGCTTCGCCGTTCAGGTTCGATGCGATCAGCCCGTCCAGCAAGGTCAGCGCCAGGCTGATGTCGACACTTGGACCGGCCAAGCTCAGCCTGGCAACTGGGTATGATCTCAGGTATAGGACGTACGATACCCTCACTCTGACTGCTCAGGCCGAGGTGTCTCGGGGAGTATCTGTGGAGCTGTCGGGGGGATACGACATACAGCATGCGTCGCCCAAGTCTCTGCTTGGTCGGGTAGTAGTACAGCCATCGCCCGAGTTTCAGCTGAGAGTGGGCGGCTACTACGACTTCACACGGGGGCAGATGACGCGGGTGGAGTCGTCTGCCGATATGCGCCCTCTGCCTGATTGGCGTATACAGTGGGTCGCCGTGTACGACCTCGTCAAAGGGGGTCTTGTTCGCGGCGATATCGGGATAACGCGTGACCTGCATTGCAGGGAGATTGCCCTCACGTATCAGTACACCACAGGGCGGGTATGGCTGGAATTCCGTCTTAAGGCTTTCCCGGGCACTCCGCTTGGCTTTGGGCTTGGCGAGGATGGAGTGATCTTCGGGCAATAACTCAGGGTCATCAAGGGGGGAGCGGCACGTGAGCACGAAGCTGGTGAAGGCGGTGGGCATGTCAGTAGTGGCCCTTCTCGCGTGCGCTCTGATATACGCGTTCGTGATCAACCGGCCGGCCTCACCCACTGCCGGCCCGGGAAGCGCCGGCGATCGCGGCAGCAGTAAGAGGGCCTCCCGCGATCTCGTGTTTGACGGCGTGGCGGTCGAAGGCAGAGAAGGCGGCGAGCGCGTGTGGATGCTTTCGGCACTCCGGGTGGAGGCTGGGGCCGGCGACAGCCGGGCGGAGATGTACCAGATCACGGAGGGCCAGATCTACCGCGGCGGCGAGCCGTATCTGACTTTCAGTGCCGGCCGAGGCGTGTACGACAAGAAGACAGGCCAATTGCGCCTGGACGGAGGGGTCAAAGTGGCGTCCGGGGGGAGGGACCTGCTGGCTACTGATGAGGTTGTGTGGGATCCAAAGCAGTCTAGAGTGCTTATACCCGGAAAGACGGAAATCACAACGTCCGCCGGCGTGGTGACAGTCGGTCACCTTGAGGTGGATATCGAGGCTGACAAGCTATATACCGCCGGCGACGTGCTCGTGAGAGAGGCCGAAGGCAGGCGCAGCTACCGCGTGGACGGCCACGATATTCGCTTCAGCTCCGACGGCCAGTCATTCGAGGCGCGGGGGGAGACTACTGTCCAGTTCGAGCTGGACGATTCTGAGGACTAGCGTAGGGAGGCGAGGCGCGTGAAGCGGGTGTTGCGAACAGGAGTCATTTTGTTTGCGGTGGCGATGTTGGCGGTCTCTGTGCCGGCGCTGGCCAAGCCGGTCAAAGTCACGGCGTACCAGTCCATGGTGCACAAGGGCGCAAAGGGCGATACAGTGATCGAAGGCGGCCTGGAGATCGAGTATGACGACATAGTGATCACGGCTGACCGTGCGACGATGAACATGGATGCCGGGATCGCCAAACTCGCCGGAAAGGTATCCCTTGTCCAGAAAGACGTGACGATCAACTGCGATTCGATGGACCTCGACATAAAGAAAAAGACGGCCACAGTGGCGGGCAGTGTCAGGCTGCAGAAACGTGAGACGCAGGCCGAAAAGGATGAGACGGGCAAACCGAAGGTGTCGGTGATCACGCTGACTTGCGCCAGAATGGAGATCTTCACGAATACGCAGGATTTCCACGCATCAGGGAGTGTTTCGATGGTCAGGGACAAGCAGCGGGCCCGAGCTGACGAGGCATCCTACACCAGCTCCGAGAAGGTGTTGATCCTGACTGGGTCAGTGTTCATCGAGGGGGAGAACAAGGAGACCATAAAGTGCGACCGTGCTGAGTTGCATACCGATCAGACAATGTTGGCCGCTGAAGGGGCCAAGATGGAGATCACCTTCGAGATCGAGGAATAACACAGGATATTGCCAATCAGGCAAGGATATTACATGCAGGAAGGCTGCCCCCCATGCTATAATTGCGGGTGAATAGGGGGGTTTAACTGCATGTACGCCCTTATGCGGGATGGGTTCATCCGCGATGTTGTCCTCGTCCTGATTATCACAGTTCTAGTGGGTTCTGCTGCTGCAGCGACTGTGTCTGCTGCAGCCGACCGCTTCTTCGAGGATACAGTGTCGGGCATTGTGGGTGATTACGGCGAATACGACGTGATAGTACACGTCCGACAGGAGGCCTGCCAAGAAGCCGCTCGCGCCCTCGAGCAGACGCTCCGCCTTGGCTTTCCCGGCGCGCGCCTAAAGCAGAGCGTCACGGTGCTTTCACGCGCCAACTTCTTCGTGTCCTTGCCCCGTATAGACGAGGCTACAGTAACGCGACTGACCCGTGCCGCAACCCAAGTTCCGGGGTTTGCGGGCTACACAATCGTACTTGAACCCAAGGTCACTGTGAGTGGTGTCGGCGCCCGGGTGGCGCCGATTATCCGACCGCAACTGGCTTCGATCGAAGGTGTGCGGTTCACTGTCAAAGACGGGGGCAATATCCACCTCGTGTGCGATTCAGGCGACTCTGCCCGTGCCGTGGCGCAGACAGCCGAGAGCATCCTCAGGCGGTACCATCTGGCCGATGTGAGGCCGGAGGGCGACGGCATTTCAGCGGGCGAGCGGCACTCCCTGGCCGATAGGATCATGGCAAGCGACCACGCCTCTACAGTACGTGACGTCACAGTGGACGACGCAGCGCAGGAATCCCGCGAACTAGGTCAGGCGCTTCGCGAGATGAAGCGTTTCATCGAGGCATGGGCGCCCCAGGCCGTGATCACTCTGGAAGACGCAGATGTGAAGCCTGATGAGAGCCTTGTGATGTCGGCGACCCCCAAACGCGCCGGATCAGCCGTTGGCGACGGCGACACTCGAGTTGTCCTGACCGAGGTGTCCGGATCCGTTGCTCGCGGCATTGTAGTCAGCCCACAAGTGAATGGCGCGACTGGACAGCTCAGTGCGTATGCAGTAGACAGAGGGGCGATCAGCGCCCGGGTAGGTGTGGGCCGACTCATTCTGCCAGGCAGTGAGCTGGGAAGGTCGCTTGAGGAAGCCTCCGGTGTGCTTGCAGGCCTTGGCGAGGCGACAGATGCCTTGCTTGAGGCAACGCGCGGCTGGGAGCAGGCTCTTAGCGCATACGAGACCGCTACCGACTCCATGATCAGGCTCCAGCGGGCTCTGGAGCGGGTCGGGGTAGGGACTGGCTCAGATAGGGTACGCATTGACCCGGCGTCCGTGCGTTCGCTGGCGGAACTGACCCGACAGGCCCTTCGGGCAGTGAGGACCCTGGAGACGGCGGCCGAGGCAGCCAGCATGCTCACGTCGCACTACGATCCTCTGCTGGGCGATTTGAGACTGTGGCAGAGCAGGCTGGAATCGTTTGCGCACAAGCTCGAGACGGTTCAGTCGGCTGCCGGCGGCGCAGGCGATGTTGCAGCCCTGCTGGACGATATGTCGGGCGCCGCTGAAGGGATTCTCTCCACCCTGCAGGAGCTGGATGCTGAAGCTCTTGGCCGACAGCTGGAGGCTGCCCAGTCTGACCTCAGCAAGCTGGTCGATCTGGACGTGGAGGGGATATCGAAGCAGCTTGAGGCTGTGAAGTCCTCAGCTCCGGACTTTTCCGGCGAAGGCGCCGCCCATTCCATAAGGCTGATCGACCAGTTCATCGAGGAGCAGCAGGAGTCGCCCGGCAAGGTAGAGCTCCTGGTTGAATCGGATGCGCCCCAAGCAGAGCTGGCTGCGGCGATAGAGAAAGCCGCAGGAACAGGTACAGCCGTGTACATTCTTCCACCCGGGGTAGTACAGCCGGGTGTGAGGAGCGAGGTCCAGACGCTGCTCAAATCAGTGAAGGGGACCATTTCCGGACTTGCAGCCTGCGCTGTTGTTCTTCTGGCGCTCATGCTCGATCACTCCACCGTGATCGCGGGCGCGCGCAGCGTGGCCCTGCATGGCGAGGGCCTATCAAGCCATGATGTGCTGGCGGCATACGGGTACGGGGCGTGCGCAGGCGCTGTTCTGCTGGGCGCTATAGCGGGCATAACGCGCGCAACGCTGGCATCACTGGGCTTTCCTGCCTTCGTAATGCTGGGCGCGGCCATGGGTCTTGTCACCGCGTGGGCCGCCCCACGCCTCTCTCCTGTGAGCGCCGATGAGGTGGAAGCATGCGTAGCCTTGGGGCTAAGCCCTGCAGAGGTGATGAGGGAGATCGTCGTGCCTGCAGGCAAACCGGGTGTGCTTTCGCTGCTGAATCGGCCGCGCCTCGTGTTTGGCGACGCGGCGCCATCCAAGGCTCCGTCGAAGGGAGGGGCTAGTCAGTGCTCTCAATACGCGACTTGAGGAAGGCTTACGGTTCCCGACAGGCGCTCACCGGGTTCAGCCTTGACGTCGAGCAAGGTGAGACCGTTGTAGTAATGGGCCCGTCCGGGTGCGGCAAATCTACGGTCCTGAAGAGCATAGTAAGGCTAGTGCAGCCGGATTCGGGCGCAATCAGCTGGCGGGGACGGGATGTTCTTGGCATGTCGTCCGACGAGCTTCGGGCGTTCAGGCGGCGCACCGGGTTTGTGTTTCAGCGGTCCAATCTTGTCCAGCGTCTGAGTGTGCTCCACAATGTGATGCTGCCCGGGGTCATGGCCGGTGAGTCTCGGGAGACAGCGCAGTGTGCGGCCTATGAGGCACTCGAGGCTGTAGGCATGGCGGGGTCGGCCGGAGCCTTCGTGAAAGGTCTGTCGGGCGGAGAAATGCAGAGGGTAGCGATAGCCAGAGCCATTGTAAATGGGCCTGACTTGGTCCTATGGGATGAGCCAACGTCCGCCCTGGACCCGATGCTGGTCGTGGACATACTCACTCTCATAGAGTCGCTTTCGCGATCGCTCGGTGCCACCATGGTTGTGGTGACGCATGAGGCAGGGTTGGCCATGCGCGCCGCAGACAGGGTCGTACTTGTGGACCATGGAAGGGTTGTTGAGGCCGGACCTCCTGCCCGCGTACTCTCGAGCCCAGCCTCAACCCTGGGCAAAAGGTACGCGGCGTGTGTAGCATACTCGACCGAGGCTCAGCAGGAGAAGGCAGGCGCCATGTAGAAATTCCGAGTTTTAGGAACGTGCGCGTCGACTGCCTCGTCGCGGCGGGATGGTGAGTTGCATTGGATGTGATACTGGTGGCGGGCACGCCCGGGGACGTTCACGGCCTCGTGCGTCCGGTGGCCGAGAGGGTCGCAACTGCGATGTCGGTCGCTGATGCCTGGGTGTTCATCCCGCCGTCCTCCCATGCCGGCGGACGTGAGGCCAAGGTGGCCTCGTCGTACCTGGGCGTGCGGAGAGCCGTAGGCCCACTGGAGTCGCTCAAGTACCTTGCGGCGGGAGTCGCTCCCCGGGGGTTCGCCAGATGTGGGAAGGGCGTAGTGATTCATCTCGGGGGCGACCTCATCTACTCAGTCGGCCTCGGCCGGCGGCTACGGTATCCCGTATTTGCCTATACCGGTAGAGCTATGTCGGGCGCCAAATCCGTCTCCCTGTTCCTGGTCGAGGATGAGAGGGTTCAGGCTTCGCTCATCGCGCGGGGCGTGGATGCAGAGCGGATTAAGCTTGTGGGAAACCTGATCATCGATGGTGTTGGCGTCAGGCCAGGACGAGAAGAGGCCCGCGTGCGTCTCGGCATCGAACAGCACGGACGCTCCGTCATGCTTTTTCCGGGGCTCAGCCGGCGTGAAGTCTCGGTGACGGCTCCGTTTCTGTTTCGCGCGGCAGAGCTGCTTGCCCGCGTGGAACAGGAAGTCAGTTTCACCATGTGCCTACCCCCGTTTGTGGGCACTGCCTCACTGGAACAGCTCTTCGCGCACACTAGGTATGCTGCGAGGATCGACGGGGCGGCAGCCCGCGTCGAAAAGAGCGCCGGTCCGCTCGAAGCGGTAACCGCGGAGGGCGTGCGAATCAGGATAGAGACGGTGCTCATGTACGAAGCCATGGCGGCATCTGATATCGCAGTATGTACGCCCGGCCCAGTCTGCGCGGAACTGGCCTACCTTGGCGTGCCGCATGTCGTGACGGCTCCCCTCAATGTGCCCGGCGCGGTAGCGGTACCTGGTGTATCCCCACTGCTATGTTCATTGCCTTTCATTGGAGAAGCCTTCCAAAGACGGGCTGTCGACCGTCTCAAAGCATCGTCGCGCTTTGTGTCCAGCGTGAACCAGCGAGCAGGCAGGATTATCGCACCGGAGATCGTGGGGCGTGTGCGCCCGGAGGATGTGGTGATCCCCTGCGTGGAATTGCTGGGAGAGGCTGCGCGGCGCGACAAGATGTCCAAGGAGCTGAGGGAAGCGGCTGGACTTGCAGGCGCAGCAGATCGGGTGGTTCAGGCCATCCAGCGAGTCGCGCTGTCCCAGCAATAACCGACAAGCCTCGCGCAACTTCTGTGCAGGTATATGGCGTGTACGTGTCGAAAAACCAGTAGAACGCTGACAACATCTCGCGGCACCCGGGAACCTTGTGATGGCAGGCTGCGTCTGTAACGGGTGAACGCTGGGGGTTCTGGGGGCGCCTGACATGGATACTCTCAAGCGCTCAGGTATTTGCGCTGCCGACCTCGTCAAGAGCTTCGCTGGACGGCGCGTCGTGGACGGCGCGAGCGTCTCTGTTGAGCTCGGTGAGATAGTGGGGCTTCTTGGGCCCAACGGCGCCGGGAAGACCACGACCTTCTACATGCTGGTCGGGCTTGAGCATCCGGACTCGGGGCGTATCAGCATTGGCGAGTCAGACGTCACCTCTGCGCCGGTGTGGGAGCGCGCGCGCCGCGGGCTTGGCTACCTAGCTCAGGAACCGTCGATATTCCGTCGACTGACTGTTGAGGCCAACATCATGTCGATCTTGCAGACGTCGGGCGCCACGCCTGCGACACGCGCGAGTCGACTTGAGTCACTGCTCGATCAGTTTGATCTGGCGCGCCTCAGGCGCCAGATGGGGTTCACCCTCTCAGGCGGTGAGCGCAGGCGGGTAGAGATAGCCAGAGCTCTTGCTGCATCCCCTAGCTACATGTTGCTGGATGAACCTTTCACAGGAGTCGATCCAATCGCTGTGGGGGAGCTGCAGGAGATTGTAGTCGGGCTGAAGCAGGCCGGTCTCGGAGTCCTGATCACCGACCACAACGTACGGGATACCCTGTCCATTGTGGATCGCGCTTATATCATGCACCAAGGGCGGATACTGGTGTCCGGAACCGCTCAGGAGATCTCGGACGATTCCAACGCAAGGCAGGTCTATCTTGGCGACAGATTCAGTCTCTGAGTCGTAGTCTTCCTTGTACCCGGGGGGATGTGCAGTGTATGGAGTAGCGCTCATAGTGGTACTTGCCATAGCGGGTGGCGTGATTGCCTATGCCGGCGACAGAATAGGCATGAAAGTCGGCAGGAAGCGCCTTTCCATTTTCGGCCTGAGGCCCAAGTACACCTCTATGATCATCACCGTCATCACCGGAGTAGTCATCGCCGGTTGTTCCATACTCCTGCTCTCGCTGGCATCGGAGAATGTCAGAAAAGCGCTGTTTCAGATACGCCAAATCCAAGAAGCCCTATCGACAACCCAGAGCGATCTCGAGGCCAAGCGCGCTGAGGCTGATATGCTGTCAAAGCAAGTGGGCGAGATCACCGGCGAATATGAGGAACTTCAGGCAAGGTTCGATGAGGCCAATCGGGAACTGGTACGCGTATCTGACGAGCGGACCCGGGCTGTAGGAGAGCTTGCCCGAGTCCAATCACGTCTGGGCGAGTCGGAGGAACGCCTTCGGGGAATAGAGGCGAGGTTCAAGGCAGCGACTCACGATCTGGGCATTGCCAATGCCGAGCTGGAGTCGGCACAAGCTGAAAGATCCAGGCTCGAACAGGAAAAGGCCGGGCTTCAGGCGAGTGTTGCTTCGCTCACCCTTACCAGGGACGAGCTGACTCGGGAGGTAGCAAGCCTGGAGAAGAAGGTGGAGGATATCAGGGTCAGCGCCGCAATGGCCCTGGCTGAGGCGGCGCAGTCGTCCCAAACATCCATGATCGGGCGAGTCATATTCCGTGCCGATGAAGTGGTGTTGGGGAAGGTGATTGATGCCTCGCAAGCAGCGGAATCCATCGATGAACAGGTGCGCGCGTTTCTGCTTGAGATCAATGACATAGCAGTTCGGCGTGGCTCCGGGCCTGCAGGCGACTCCCACCGCGATGATGGAGATACATCTGCCATCAGATTCGATCTGACCAACGCCTCGGCTGCTTTCGCCAAGATAATGGAGGCACGTGAGAAGGTAGTGCTGCGGGCGGTGTCCCCCGTAAACACTTGGTACGGGGGTGTGCTCCTGGTATCGCTACATGTGTTCCCGGAGAAGAAGATCTTCGACGCCGGGCAGGTCGTTGCATCCAGGGTGATCGACGGTACGGCCGGGATCGACAAGATCCAGGAGGGTCTGCTGGGCCTGATGGAAGATGTTAATAGCGCCCTTATGGCTGCGGGAATGCCCACAGATGAGGAAGGCAAGATCGGCACCATACTTACGGTGGCCGAGTTCGCGTCGGCGATTACGAGAGTTCTGTCAAACAAGGCGCCGGTCAGAGTCGAGGCCGTGGCGGAGCGCGACATCTGGCGGATCGACGGTCCCCTCTCTCTGAAGCTAGTGATCAGTCCTGTGTGAGCGTTCCAGCATATCACAGCAGGCAAAAATCTTGCCTGTGGTGAAGGAGTTGAACTCGGTTTGGAGAATATCATCACGCAGGCCGAGTTTTAGCGATACCTGCGTTTTCATTCTTTGACTGGCGGCGAGTTGGAAGGAGGCGCCGCTGCCAACCACAGCGCCGGTTCTTCATACTGGCAATGGGGCTCACTTCTGCCGGGCGCCGAGGCGAGGAAACTAGAACACTCGTCAGGGCGACCCCGCTAGATGCGAGTTCTTAGCGTTAAGCACCAACTCGAGGGGGGAAGAGATTAATGAAAAGATTCCTGGCCATACTTGTCAGCGCCGTGATGATCATTGGGATGGCGCTACCGGTGTTGGCGAGTCCCTTCTCTGATCTGCCCGATAGCCACTGGGCTTCTGACGCAGTCAAAATGCTCGCTGCGTTGGGCATAGTCCAGGGATATCCGGACGGGTCGTTCAAGGGACGCAACCAGGCAACGAGATATGAGGTCGCGCTCATGGTGGCCAGGGCGCTCGAGTATCTCGACAAGGACATCCGAGAAATGACGGAGAGGTTGAACCAACTTCAGGGCGAGCCCGTATCGCCTCAACCTGAGCCAAGCACGGGTGAAGTGGTCCTTCAGGCTCCTGCGCCCGACGCAACCATTTTGGAGCAGGTGATAGCCGAGAAGATCGCCATCATGTCGGAGTCGCAATGGGAGGAGTTCGACGATAGGCTATCGGCTCTCCTTGCCCGAATTGATGATCTCTCGGAGAGCAACAAGGCGGAGCACGCAGCCCTATGGAAGGCGCTGGAGGCGCGCAAAGTCGATCCCGCGGGCGCCCAGGGTCTAGGGGAGGAAATGGAGCTTGCCCTTCTTCAGCAGAAGGCTGAGCTCATGATGGCCTTCTACGACTCGATCACGGCTGCTAACGACGAGAGAGACCGCGCGATTGAGCGCCTCAAGGCCGAGTTCGATCAGGCATTGCTCGACCAACAGGCCGCGCTGATGGCTGCTTACTATGATGTGCTCGAGGCGTACAAGGCCGAGCACGAGATAGACCACGCCGCGCTGGAGGCCAAGCTGGAGGCGCTTTTGGCCGAGCGGACCAACGCACTGGATTCGGCATTCAGGAAGTCCCTTGCTGACCTGGGCTGCGGCATTGCGCCAAAGCCCGCGGATGACGATACAGTGGCGAGCGTTAAGGCCCAGTTCGATCAGGCATTGCTCGACCAGCAGGCCACGCTGATGGCTTCTTTGTACGATGTGCTCGAAGCCTACAAGGGCCAGCACGAAATAGACCACGCCGCCCTAGAGGCCAAGTTCGAGGCGCTCTTGGCCGAGCAGGCCGCATCCCTGGATTCGGCTTTCAGGGAAGCCCTTGCCGGGTTGCGTGACGAGGTATCTCTGGCGATGCTGGAGCAGAAAGCCGAACTGACTATGGCTTTCTACGATTCCATTCAGGCACTGAAAGACGAATACGAACAGAAGTTCCAGTCGCTCGGAGATCAATGGGAAGTGGCGCTACTGGAGCAGAAGGCTGAACTGACCATGGCCTTCTACGACTCTGTGCAGGCGCTAAGGGATGAGAACGAGCAGAAGTTCGCCGCCATCGAGGGCAGCTGGGAGCAGGCTCTTCTGGAGCAGAAGGCCGAACTGACTATGGCTTTCTACGACTCCATCGCTGCACTGCGCGACTCGAACGAGCAGAGGTTTGCTGCGATCGACCAGGAGTTCGCTGCCATCCAGGAGAAGTGGGGGCGCGCGCTGCTGGAGCAGAAGGCTGAGCTGACAATGGCCTTCTACGACTCTATCGCGGCCGCACGCGACGAGAATGACCAGAAACTCGCCGCTGCGCAGGAGAAATGGGAAGTCGCGCTTCTGGAGCAGAAGGCTGAACTGACCATGGCCTTCTACGATTCCATTGAGGCGGTAAAAGACGAGTACGAGCAGAGGTTCGCCTCTCTCGAGGAGAACTGGGAAGTGGCTCTTCTGGAGCAGAAGGCCGAACTGACCATGGCCTTCTACGATTCGATTGAGGCGTTGAAAGACGAATACGAGCAGAGGTTCGCTTCTCTCGAGGAGAAGTGGGAAGTGGCGCTTCTGGAGCAGAAGGCCGAGCTGACCATGGCCTTCTACGATTCGGTAGCGGCAGAGAGAGACGCGCGCATCCTCGCTCTGGATGAACTAGCCGCCATGCACGAGCAGGATCTGATTGAAGCCAAGGCAGAGATGTCGGCAGCTACCTACGATGCGCTCGAAGCAGTACGCGGTGAGTTCTCACTGGAGATCGAGGCCATAATGGCCGTGATCGATGCGCTCAGGGCTGAGTATGACACCGAGCTTCGGGCCCTCGGCGCGCGAATCGACGCAGTGGATGCGGCGCTCAATGCGCGTATCGATGCTGTTGAGGCAGAAGTGGCGGATGTCCGGGCGCTTGCGGATCAGAACGCGTTCGACATCGTCGATACCTACCACAAGATCAAGACTGAAGACATTGCCCCGCTCACCGAGCGCGTCGACAAGCTCGAGGCATCCGCGGCCGCTGCGCACGAGAAGATCCAGGCGCTCCGTGGCGACTTCAACAAGGTGCGCATCGGCGGAAGCGATGAGCTGAAGTTCGTCGATATCGACCTTCATGGGGATGTCGGCGCCCACTTCTACAAGGATCCGTTCAAGCCCAGCGCAGGCGAGTACGTCGGCACATCGAGCCTCGTGAACACCCTCAAGCTGACGCTCAAGCTCCAACCGCGTGAGGGCGTGAACATCGACATAGGCGCCAAGGTAGTCACCAACGTGTTCACGGGCTCTGACTCGCTGTCCAGCGGGGATATTGATGCGGTGATCACTACGGCGCAGGATGTGACTAAGCTCAGGGCCGGTTCGCTTGACAAGCCGGGCAACTTCACCAAGTACCAGATCAGCGCCGCCGAATTTGAGGGCGCTGGGGTGCGCGGTATCGGCGCTGACTATAAGCGCGGCGATCTGAGCCTCACGGGCATGGTAGCCAAACTGAATCCCGCAGGGCTCGATTACCAGTATGCGTTGGGCGCCGGCGCCAAGTTCAAGCTCACCGACAAGCTTACGCTGGGCGCAAGGGTACTGCAGATCAGTAACGACGAGTGGTCGAACGGTGAATACCAGATCCCAGAACCTACTGAAGAGATGGTATTCGGCGGCGACTTCTCGCTCAAGCTCTCCGACCAGCTCAGCGTGGGCGGCGAGATGTCGATGTGGAACGAAGGCACGGGCGACTACCTGACCGCCTATAACCTAGGCGCTCAGGGCAAACTCGGGTTCCTCAACATCAAAGCATCGCATGAGCAGGTCGAAAAGGGCTATGCTCCGAGGTTCAGCAGCGGTACTTCGTCTGATCCTGACTACCTCAAGAGTGACGCGCGCGCGTCCAAGCTGACCATTGAGACCGACTCGATCCGGGGATTCGTGATAACCGGCGAGGCGGCCCGCGAGGGCGACGCGTACTACGCCACGAAGGATAAGTCCACCTACGGCGCGAAGCTTGCGTACAACGCCAAGCTTCTTGCGGCCGATTTGACCCTAAGGGGCGGAATCGAGCAGGCACAGACTGCGTTGCCGGTGCCTACTTCCGTTGCTACTACGGCTCAGCTCGGCTTCGATATAGCGTACAAGCCGATCCAGGCCGGGTTCACCTATGAGCGTGGGCTTGAGAGCAAGGAAGATGGCTACATCGGCTACGCAAAGGCCGAAATCCCGTTCGGCGACGCTCTGACAATCAAGGGCGGTTGGGAGCAGAGGTTCGTAACCCAGGAGTACTACAAGTACAACGCGGGTCTGGTCCTCTCCTTGCCAGTGGTGCCCGACAAGGTGACCCTCGGCGCTGAGGCTGGTTATGCGAAGGCAACAGGCGCAGGAATCAGCGATGCGTCTGCCAAATACGCCAAGTGGCTCATGAAGGGCGATCTTGCATGGCAGATCACCCCTGCTACCAAGGCAACCGGCATGGCGTCGTATGAGTGGCGCGAGTACGAGGCGTCTGCCAAGCCTTCCGGAGAGTACCTGCAGTTGGGTCTGGCAGTGGGACATCAGCTATTCGATGCCACTAGTCTCAACTTCAAGTACAATCTCAAAGACATCCATTACTCGGCTACCGGGTTCGATAACTACGCTGTGCGTATTCTCGAGCTGTCGCTCAAGACCGAGTTCTAGGTTGATGCGAGATGCGCCCCGGGAAGCACTGCTTCCCGGGGCGTTTTCGTAGATGGGGTGAGCTCGTTGGACGAGATCGTTCTGGCAGTGGATCCCGGACGCGACAAGGTAGGCATGGCAGTCGTGTCGAAGGCCCATGGCACGTTGCTACGCTGCATTGCAGGCGTGCGCGATTGCGCGTCCAGGGGAAGTGCGCTTGCCAGGGCACATGGCGTGCACAAGATCGTGGTGGGCGACCGAACCGGCTCTCGCGAGGTCGTACAAGCGTTGGCGCTCTCGTCCGGGCTGGAGGTGATCACCGTCGATGAGCACAGATCGTCGATGGAAGGAAGGCAGCGATACTTGCGAGAGCATCGAGGAAAAGGGTTATGCAGGTTCGTGCCGATCGGGCTGAGAACTCCACCCGAACCGTTCGATGATTACGTAGCGGAAATCCTCGCTGCCAGGTATTTTGATCAGCAGTGCATGGAGAAGGAATCGACATCTTGACGAAGAATATATAAAAGCTGAGTAATTGGCGGAAGGGGGGAGCACGGCATGAAGTCTCGGTTTGCTCGCATACACTGTGGCCGCATGTTGGCGCTGTGTGTTGTGTGTGCAGCGCTGGTCGGAGCATTATCGCCGTCTGTCCGTGCCGCCGCCCCGCTGATCGCCGCCGATGACTGGAGGTACGTGGCTCTTCGGGAACTCGGCGTGGCGGGCCTGCTCGATGAGCGCGATGCCGGGGTCTACTCCAGCGGCGTGCCTGTATTGCACAGCGAAATGTCTGCCACGGTTGAACGAACAATCAGGCGCCTCAGAAGCGCATCGGTGGGCGGAGAGATCTCGGTGTCAGGCGGCGCTGCGCCCCCGTCCGGGCTGCTGAGGCTGACCGGTCCGACGCCCATCAATCCCACTATCTCCGCCAGGCAGGCCAACCTCATTGCTCGGCTCGTGGAGGAGTTCGGGCCGTCTTTTTCCGATCAGTCGCTTGCCAACCTTTCGCTGGGTGTGCCTTTCAGCGGCCCCGGCGCAGGCATGGTTCTGAGCCTGTCGGAGTCGGCGCTTCCCGTATCCAGCCATCGGCTGCTCAGCGATATCGGGATTGACGCATCCGCTCTCACCGCGTCTCCGGCCCCGATGCGTCCCCCGGTGAGCCAGCCCGAGCCGGTGAAGCTACAGGACTTGCTCAAGCCATCTATCACGCCTGGCTCTGAGGATGTCGAGGCGCGATTTCTGACTGGGGTGCCGAGCCCCTTGGGCACTCTGGCTGTTGAAATGTCCAGCCAGGCGGCGCGACGCCCCACAAAGGACGACACAGGTGAAGAAAAGCAGCCGGCGCGTGGCTTTGACCTCTCCACCAGTGTACGGTTGGCTGATATTCTCAAAGTGAGCGCGGAGTTCTTCACCGACGACAAGTCGCCACAGAAGGCGACTTCTACTGCCCTCGGAGTCGTGCTCGGCGAGGCTGAGGGAGCGGGGCTGAGCGTAGGGCACCGCGTGACGGATGTGGGCGTGGGCGCGACGAGCACCGGCGGTCTTCGCGAGACCGTCACATCTGTCGATGTGAAGTATTCGCTTCCCGACGTGGTCGGGCGCGCAGTGTCAGCTGGCTCTACCGACTCAATTACGGTAAGGGCCGGCTATGAGCTATATGGAAGGGAACAGCCGTTGCAGGCCGCAAAGAGCAGTTTTCAGGCCACAGCATCCCTGGTAATCGACTACAAGCTCTTGCTCGGCGATGCCGCATTTCTCCAGGCAGGTTACAGGTACGAAAAGATACGCGACCTGATCGCTTCGGGCGCTGTGTGGACTAAGTCCGAGATGTACGGCGACGGAGGCCTGTCGGCGTGGCCCGGAATCGAGCCGCTCAAGCTCGACGGTTCAGACGCGACTCGCACGATTACATCTATAGATTTCGGGTACAGGTTGATGGGCGATACCTCATTGCTGCTTGGGTATAAGCTAATCGACTTCTCGGATATCGGGGCTTTGGACTTCACGAAGAATCTTGCTACAGCCGAGGTTACCATAAGGTTTTAGTGGTCTGACAGTGCGTCGCTACAGGGAGGTAGAGAAATGAGAAGATCTGCAAACAAGGCAGCGGTGATGCTCGTCGCAATGGCGTTGTTGTGCGCTGCCGGCCATGCCGTGGCACAATCCGCAACTGCTAGCCCGGTTGAGCGCCTAGTAGCCATGGAGGGGCTGCTCTTCGGCTCACAGCAGCAGGGGGCCATTGTCACGCGCCTCCAGAACATAGAGAACGTCGTGTTCGGCGAGTCCGGATCGGGCACTCTGCCGGAGAGGCTCGACCAGTGCTGGAACTTCATCCTAGGTGACCGTGCGGGCGGCATGAACCTCAAGTTCAAGCTGAAGGCGGTACAGTGGACGATTTTCGGAAAGGTGACTGATGGGCCCATAGTGCCCATGCTTGTCGACCTAGAGAGCAGCGTTATTGGGCAGGCCGGCAAGGGGCCGATCGGGCCAAGGCTCGACATTCTCATGAGGCTTTCGATCGCCGGAGGCAGGCCGGAGGTCGGATACTCTCTGGTTCCCAAGGGGTCGTTGGTCAAGGTGAAGCTCTTGACGGCCTTGAGCACTGTGAAGGCGCGCTCGGGCGACGCTGTGAGGTTTGAAGTCGTCGATGACGTCGTGTTCGAAGACCGGCTGGTTATTCCGAAGGGGACGCCCGTCGCGGCGCGGGTGATCGACACTTTGCGTCCTACCAAGATGGGCATCAAGGCTCGCGTAGATCTGGATATTCAGCCTCTGGACGCCATTGATTCCGCGCCTGTTGTACTCGGGGTTGAGCAGGCCACTATAGCATCCAATTCTTCGGTCTCACTCGTGGCCGGTGAGGGCATTCGGGTGTTTGGCATCGTCGGCAAGGAGGGCGCTCTAGGAGGGCTGCTCAGCCAGAATCCCGAACTCGAGATTGCCGAAGGAGTCGAGCTCTTCCTCTCGGTTATGCAGACCGCAAAAGTGCTCGGGCTTGGTGTGCTCCGGGCCAAATAGACGGGTAAGCACAGACATACTACCATGGGAGGGCTGGGGCCTGCCGCGCGTTGTTCACGCGGGGTGGGCTGTCCAGCCTTTGAAATGGGGGGTCGCTTCCGGGCGAGGAAACTTGCCCCGGAATGGTATCATATGTAGTACGATAATACATGATAGGCTGGCCAATCCCCCGGAGTTTGACCCCGACTCCGGGTAGAGTGGCGGGGTTGGAGGTATTGGCGTTGAGCGAGAAGAGGCTTTTCACATCAGAATCAGTCACTGAGGGGCATCCCGACAAGGTCTGCGACCAGATAGCAGACGCCATACTCGATGGGTTGCTTACGGTGGACAGTGAATCCCGGGTTGCGTGCGAAGTGTGCGCCACGACAGGTCTTGTGTTCGTGATGGGCGAGATAAGCACCCACGGCTACGTGGACATCCCTCACATTGTAAGGGAGACCGTTTGCGAAGTGGGCTACACAAGGGCCAAGTACGGGTTTGACGGCGACACGTGCGGTGTCGTGACATCCATCGGAGAACAGTCCGGCGATATCAGCATGGGTGTCAACCACGCGCTGGAGAAGCGGACACGCAGCGACGGAGAACAGCCAAATCATGACTGGGATGCTATGGGCGCGGGCGACCAGGGGATGATATTCGGTTACGCTGTTCGGGAGACCGAAGAGCTCATGCCCTTGCCCATCACGCTGGCTCACAGACTCGCGCAGAGGCTTGCACAGGTGAGGAAGGACAAGCTTGTCGAGTGGCTTCGGCCCGACGGCAAGACCCAGGTGACGGTGGAGTATGACGGTCGCCTGCCGGCCAGAGTGGACACAGTGGTAGTATCGGCTCAGCACGATGACAAGGTAGACAACCTCACCATAGAGAAGGAGATCACCGCCAACGTGATCCGGGCGGTCGTCCCCGCGGGCATGCTGGATGCAAACACCCGCATCCTGGTCAACCCCACCGGCCGGTTCGAGAAGGGCGGACCGGCTGCCGACTCGGGCTTGACAGGCCGCAAGCTCATTGTGGATACATACGGCGGCATGGCCAGGCATGGAGGGGGAGCGCTGTCGGGCAAGGACGCGACTAAGGTGGACCGGTCGGCGGCTTACGCCGCCAGGCATGTAGCCAAGAACCTGGTCGCCGCGGGTGTGGCTCACCAGTGCGAAGTGCAAATAGCCTACGCGATAGGCGTCGCTCGCCCTGTAGCCATATCGGTAGATACATACGGCACCGGTTCGATAAGCGATGATCGCATCACGACGATCGTGCGAGAGGTGTTTGACCTGCGCCCTGCGGCGATCATCGAGAATTTCGGCCTAAGGCGGCCCATATATCGCGCCGTATCCTGCTATGGGCACTTCGGCCGTCCTGAGCTCAACCTGCCCTGGGAGCAGTTGGACAAGGTTGACGAGATAAGGAAGAGGATGTAGCCTCTCCTGTTCAGGCTGACCGCGAGGTGATCAGAGCTGGACTCTGTAGAAGGCGTCATCGACAGGATTACTTACCGGGATGAGAAGTCGATGTACACTGTGGCCCGCATCAAAGCTGGCGACGGGAGCATGGTGACTGCTGTTGGGCCGTTTCCATCGGCCAGCCCAGGGCAGATGGTCAAGGTGTTCGGCACGTGGGTACAACATCGAGAGTACGGGCGCCAGCTCAAGGTCGAGAGGGTTGAGACCGTGGCGCCCGCCACCCTTCTGGGCATCGAGAAGTACCTCGGCTCCGGCCTCATACGCGGGATCGGCCCTGCGACAGCCGCGAAGCTGGTCAAGCGGTTCGGCATGGACACGCTGACGGTCATAGAATCGAGTCCCGAACGCCTCACGGAGGTCCCTGGAATCGGCTCCAAGAAGGCCCGCCGCATCATTGACGCCATAGCCGAACACAAGTCAGTCCAGAAGGTCATGGTCTTCCTGCAGTCGCATGGAGTGAGCCCGGCATACGCAATCAAGATATACAGGCGGTACGGCGAAGAGGCCGTCGCTGTGGTGAGCCAGAATCCTTACCGGCTTGCCGACGATGTATACGGAATCGGCTTCAAGACCGCTGACAAGATCGCCGGGGAGGTTGGCGTGGATGCAGAGTCCCCCCATCGGATCGCGGCCGGCATCAAGTATTGGCTGGGGAAAGCGTCTGAAGAAGGCCATTGTTACTCAGAAGCCGACGAATTCGTCTCCTTGGTCGCTCATGAGCTTGGCGTGTCCAAGCCGCTCGTGGAAAGCGGCATCGCTTCCCTTGAGGGCGCCGGCGAGGTGTACCGCGAGGGCGAATCGGCCCTGTACCTAGCACCGTTCTACCATGCCGAAAGAGGTGTGGCCCGTCGCCTGTGCCAGCTGGCTCATGCCAAGATGTGGGCTTTGGACAGCCTGTCAGAGGAGGAGCTCGCGCAGGCCCAGGCTCGGGCCGGCATTCGCCTCGCCGACCAGCAGCGGGCCGCGGTAATGAAGGCATTCCAGACCGGTGTGATGGTCATGACGGGCGGCCCGGGAACGGGCAAGACCACAACTCTCCGTCTGATCATCGACCTTTTTGAGGCCAGAAAGATGCGGGTTCTGCTGGCCGCCCCTACGGGCAGAGCTGCTAAGCGTCTGTCTGAGGCGACCGGAAGGTCTGCACGGACGATCCACAGGCTTCTCGAATTCGAGCCGGGGGAGGAAGGCTGGCGATTCGGTCGAGGGGCCGCAAATCCGCTCGAATGCGATCTCCTGGTGTTGGACGAAGTGTCGATGGTGGATGTCTCCCTGATGTACAGCGTCCTTAAGGCAGTGCGGCCCGGATCGCGGCTGGTGCTAGTGGGCGATGTGGATCAGCTTCCATCGGTGGGCCCGGGCAATGTTCTCCGCGACATCATAGACTCCGGCGTCGTGCCCACAGTCGTGCTCAACCAGGTCTACAGGCAGGCGCCTGGCAGCATGATAGTGACCAATGCCCACCGGATTAACCGCGGCGAGTTTCCATGGTTCCGAGGCGCGCGCGACTTCTTCTTCATCGAAGCTGAGGATCCTGACCGAGTCGTGGAGGCAGTAGTCGCTGCCGTCACTTCGAAACTGCCGCGCCACCTGAGTTGCGATCCTGTCGATGACGTCCAGGTGCTGTCGCCGATGAAGCGGTCGGCCGCGGGCGTCGACAACCTCAATGTGGTTCTTCGTGATGTTCTCAATCCGCATCGACCAGGGGCTTCTGAGATACGCTGCAGAGGCTTGGCGTTCCGCAGGGGCGACAAGGTGATGCAGATCCGAAACGACTACGACCGGCTGGTGTGGAACGGCGACATGGGCAAGATCGTTCGCATTGATGCCGAAGAAGGCGATGTAGTAGTCAGGTTCGCCGAACCAGAGGGCGACAGGGATGTCCTGTATCACCAGGATGAACTGGACGAGCTGACATTATCGTACTGCGTATCGATACACAAAAGCCAGGGGAGCGAATACCCGGCCGTAGTGGTTCCAGTCACTACCCAGCACTACGTCATGCTCCAGCGAAACCTGCTCTATACTGCCGTCACCCGCGCTCGACGGACAGTCGTGCTCATAGGCACGAAGAAGGCTCTGGCGATAGCCGTGCGCAATGCGTCTATGCTGCAAAGGCGAACAATGCTGGCGCCGAGGCTTCGCGAAGCCACTTCGGCATCCTGGCCGGATGAGGAGCAGATAGGATAGGCGCATGGGCTAACCTGGGTGATTTTGGTCCTTCCGGAAGGGACCTCCCAACCGCTGCCTAATGTAATATATCAACATAAACTGGAATAGGCAGGGTTGAAAGGTGTTTCATGCCTACATCCTCTTCACCCAGCGCGGCGCGCGCGCTGGGTTCGGTCATTCCCCCGATTTCGATTGGGCCTACGCCAACACTCATACAGCCACCGACCTGGTCGTGATCACGCCTCCTGTGCCGGCGGCTTCTGCCGCACTGGTGGCCGGGGAGGTCGAGCGCCATCTAGCTGGGGTATCGCGAGCAAGCCCGGGCAGAGCTCGGAACGCCATGGCGAGAACCGGCCTGCGAACGGCCCGATCTGTTCTGCGCGCCCTTGGCCTTTCCTGCCCGGCATTCCCGTCGTATGGGTCAGTGTCGCTTTCGTCGCGCTTCGATGCCGAACAGGCTGAGGGCCGCATTCCCCCGCGAAGCCTTGTGGTTGGAAGTGCCCTTGCGCTGGCAGGGCGGAGCTTGCTTCATGAGGAAGCGATCCGCGCCCTCGCTTCAGGCGGTTTCTCGTCGCTCGATAAGGCCGATGACTTGCTTGCAGCCATTTGCGCTGAAGGGCTGGGCCTGCTCGTGCCTGCGGTCTCCATCTCGCCTCTCGGGGCCCGAACCTGCAACAGATGCGGCTCAAGCGGTCCGTTCGCGCAGACGCCCTGTGCCCACTGCGGTAGGCGTGCCTGTTCCCTCTGCCTGCAGTGCAGGTCGATGGGGCCCTCCCGTGAATGTATCCCGCTGTATCTCGTTGCAGGCCACGACAGCGCAGATATCCGTGCCGGGGCCGTGGCCGAAGGCGCCGATCTGGTGATGCCGCACCCACTAACCGTTGCTCAAAGGCAGGCCGCCGACATGCTGCGCGACTGGTACGTCGACGGCTCATCCCGTGAAGTGCTGGTGTGGGCGGTATGCGGCGCGGGCAAAACCGAGGTATCGTTCGGCGCCATACACTCTGCGCTCCTATCGGGTCGAAGAGTACTTTACGCCGCACCCAGGCGCGATGTGGTCGCCGAGCTTGCGCCGCGTGTGCAGGCCGCCTTCCCGGGCGTTGGGTGCTCCACGTTCTGCGGCGGTTCCACCGGGACGAGAGACTACGATGCGCGCATCATACTCGCCACAACCCACCAGGTAATGCGCTTCTATCGAAGATTCGATCTCGTCGTTCTTGACGAGGCAGATGCCTACCCGTTCGCGGGTTCCGAGGCCCTTGCCGCTTCGGTCAATAGGGCTGTTGCCCCAGGAGGGCGACTTGTCATAATGACTGCGACACCGTCGCGCGGTCACCTTGCGCGGGTGAACTCAGGTGTGCTGCCATGCATCAGGATTCCTGCGCGTCACCATGGCAAGCCCCTTCCGGAGCCGGAGGTGGTCACCGCGTCAGGCAGTGACCTGCTGTCCAAGGTGGCAGAACTCGCACTCGCAAGTACCAGGTCGGGCTCGCCTCTCTTGGTGTTCGTACCCAGGCGCCGGCAGGCTCAGGAAGTGGCTTCATATCTGTCGGGCAGGGTACCCGGAGCTCGTGTGGATTGGGTGCACTCGCAGGACCCGGCCAGAGACGCCAAGCGTGCTACGATAGCGGCAGGCGCATGCGATGTGCTGGTGAGCACGTCTGTGATGGAACGCGGCGTAACGGTAGACGGAGTCGACGTCATCGTGTGCCATGCAGACGATGACGTGGTGTTCGACTACCGAGCTCTGATACAGATGGCGGGAAGAAGCGGCCGAACAGCGGCCAATCCAAAAGGCCGCGTCCGGTTCGTGTGTGAAAACGAGAACTGGCATGTTCGCACGGCGGTCGGAATCATCAGGGAGATGAATGCGGAGGCCGCAGAACGTGGGCTCGTGGCTCACGAATAGGGCCAGCTGATACCGTGTGGGGAGGCGGACCGATGGTGGATACCGCGCGCATTCGCCGCATTGCCCTGGATATCTTGTTCGGAGCCGAGGGTTCATGCCCGGTATGTGGGCGATCGGGCAGATCGCAGTCGCTGTGCAGCGAATGCATGGCTCTGATCCCCATGACGCGCCCGCCGACATGTAGCGTATGCGGGACGCCTCTTCGCGCCGGCGCCACGTCCGACAACGACGCTCGACGTGAGATGTGTACAGGGTGCCTCGGGATACGCCACTACTTCGAATGCGCCAGGGCGCCCGCGATATACGAGGGGGCAGCGCGGCAACACGTGCATGATCTGAAATACCGAGCCCGCGTCGAAATCGTTCCAGCACTGTCAGCGTTGATGGCGCATTGCGCCATCAATACCGGCATGGCCGACTCGTGCGACTGTGCGACCCCGGTTCCTCTTCACCCCGACAGGCTGATAAGGCGCGGGTTCAACCAGGCTGGGCTTCTGGCGCGATCCGTGTCATCGCTGCTGGGGATCACATTGATCCCCGGAGCGCTCGCAAGACACGCGTCCACAGGGACTCAGACCTTCCTTGACCGCAGACATCGGCGGGACAACGTCCTCCGCGCATTCGTCTGCGACGAGCCTGCTCGCATGGCAGGCCGTACGATCATGCTCATCGACGATGTGCTCACCTCCGGCGCCACTGCCGATGGGTGCGCAAGAGCCCTGCTCAGGTCGGGCGCCTCCAAGGTCTACGTACTCACGTTTGCCGTATCGGTGGCAGATGCGCGCGACTGGGCGCCACGCCGGGGTGGCGCGTTGCGCGCGTGATTGGCCGGATATATAATCGACTTCAAGGTGGATATCGGAGGGATGCTAAGCAAAGTGCTTGTCCCGTTCGCCGGTCTGTTCGGAGTCGCAGTTTTCATGAGTATGATAGCCTAGAAGACTCTGCAGAACTTGGAGGCACGAATAGTGATCACAAGGCAGGAAAAGCCATGGCATGCGATGTCGTCCGGCGAGGCGCTCATCACGCTGGGCACATCGCGCGTTTCGGGCCTGTCGGACGAAGATGCCCAGGCACGGCTGGATGAGTACGGCCCGAACAGCCTCGCCGAACCCGCACGCCGTACATTGCTCCAGCAATTCGCCGCACAGTTCAGGGAGTTCCTCGTGCTGCTGCTCCTCGTATCGGCCGGAGTGTCGGCTGCTGTGGGAGAAGTGGAAGATGCGCTGGTCATAGCGGTGATAGTCATTCTGAACGCGGTCATCGGTGTGGCTCAAGAGCGACGAGCCGAGAATGCGCTGGATGCCCTGAAGAAGATGGCATCTCCGCGCGCTCGCGTCGTCAGATCGGGCGAGCCCAGGCTGGTCGAGGCTTCGAGCTTGGTACCGGGCGACATCATCTTGATAGAAGCGGGCGACAGCATTCCTGCCGATGCCAGGCTAGTCGAGTCGGCCATGCTCAAGCTGGATGAGTCCTCGCTCACCGGAGAGTCGGTTCCGGTCGATCAGAACGCCGGCGTTATCCTGGATGACGACGCGCCCTTGGGCGACAGAGTGAACATGGTTCATATGGGCAGTTCTGTGACGTACGGTCGTGGGGTGGCCGTCGTGGCGGCTACCGGGATGTCCACCCAGATGGGCAAGATCGCTTCCATGCTCCAAGAAGGCGAGCAGGAGACCACGCCGCTCCAGCAGAAGCTGGAGGTGCTGGGCAAGAAACTGGGAACAGCGGCGCTGTTCATGTGCGCAGGAGTGTTCATCGCCGGGTTGGCCCGCGGGGAGCGCGCCTTCGACATGTTTCTGACTGCGGTGAGCCTGGCAGTAGCTGCGATTCCAGAGGGTCTCCCGGCGATCGTAACCATAGTCATGGCCATAGGAGTACAGAGGATGGCTGCCAGAAACGCCATTATACGGCATCTGCCGGCAGTGGAGACCCTGGGAAGCGCGGATGTCATTTGCTCTGACAAGACGGGCACCCTTACCACCAACCAGATGACTGTGCGCAGGTTGTACGTTCCCGGGAGGGCCATCGACGTGACAGGAGAGGGTTACTCACGCCTGGGGTCACTGCTCGAAGAGGGTTCTGGGGAGCCCGCGCCGCCCGATGCGCCTGTATCTCGCATGCTCACCTGTGCGATCCTATGTAGCGACGCCAGGGTGAGGGACGTGGGAGATGCCAACCGGCTGGAGATGATCGGCGACCCGACCGAAGGGGCGATAGTTGTGGCGGGCCTGAAGGCAGGGATAGACCAGGCGCAACTGGCCCAGTGGGCCCCTAGAGTCGCTGAACTGCCCTTTGAGAGTGAACGCAAACGCATGACGACCATTCATAGGCTGCCCGAGTCCTACCTAGCCTGCACAAAAGGGGCGCCTGATGAGGTAGTTCGAGTGTGCACCCGCGTGTACTCAGGAGGCGCGGCGGCGCCGCTGACTGATGACATGCGTGAGGACTTGCGGCGTATCAACGCCGAAATGGCTGGGAGGGGTCTCAGGGTCCTGGGCGTTGCACAAAGAGAGTTTGAGGTGATTCCCGACCTGATCAGCGTGGACGCTATCGAGAATGACCTGGTGTTCTTGGGCCTTGTCGGCATGCAGGACCCGCCGCGGCCTGAGGCGCGTCGGGCAGTACTTGAGTGTTTCAATGCCGGGATTACCCCTGTCATGATAACCGGGGATCACAAAGACACGGCTGTCGCCATAGCCCGCGATGTCGGGATAATGACCGCCGGGGCTGTTGCCGTCACAGGGAGCGAGCTGTCCCGGATGTCCGATGATGAACTGGATGGTATCGTAGACCGCGTGCGAGTGTATGCCCGAGTCGCTCCTTTGCACAAGGTGCGTATCGTTGATGCCTGGAGGCGTCGCGGCCATGTAGTGGCCATGACTGGAGATGGAGTGAATGATGCGCCGGCGCTGAGGCGCGCCGATATCGGGGCGGCCATGGGCATCACCGGAACCGACGTCGCCAAGAGCGCGGCCGACATGATCCTAACCGATGACAACTTCGCCACTATCGTAGCAGCTGTGCGCGAGGGACGTGTGGTGTTCGACAATATAAGGAAGTCAGTACAGTACCTGGTGTCGTGCAATATCGGCGAGATCATAGTGATATTCACGGCCATTCTGCTGGGCCTGCCCAGGCCGCTTCTGCCCATCCAGATCCTGTGGCTCAACCTTATCACCGACGGCCTCCCGGCGCTGGCTTTGGGGGTAGACCCTCCCGAGCGCGATCTGATGAGGAGGAAACCGCGCGGGCGCGAAGGATCAGTGCTGGATCGAACATCCTCTGCGCGACTGAGCATCTACGGAGCCTCCGTTGCCGGCCTGGGTTTGATGTCGTTTGCGATGGGGTTGGGATGGCCCGGGCCAATCGACGTTTCGCCGGACAACCTCATTGCCGCCAGGACCATGTGCTTGATGACCATGAGCTTCTCGCAGCTGTTCCATGCGCTCAACTCCCGTTCCGAGCTTGGCTCGCTAGCCAACGTTGGAGTGTTCGCAAACCCCAGGCTGCTGTTGGCCTTCGTCATATCCGGCCTGCTTCAGCTGGGCATTGTGTATCTTCCGGGTGTCAGCCGGTTCTTTGGCGTAGTGGACATACACGGGGTTCAGTTCGTTGAATCAGTGGGATTGGCCGCCATGATGCTAATCGTCGGCGAGGTTGTGAAGGCACTGTCGCGCATGCGCAGGGCCGGGAACTGATTCGATGTCTTTTTACGTTTTTCCAAGAGGCGCAGGATTTTCGCCCCCGAGGGGGAAGTACTATCCTTGCCAGGACGGCGCACTCAATTAGTCCGGAAGGGGCTGATGTGAATGGAGATCACCGTTATCGGGCGCAACGTCGCAGTGACTGACGCTCTCCGCGCGTACGCGGAGAAGAAGGTCAACAAACTGCAGAAGTACTTCGAGCGCGGTATCATGGATGCTCAGGTTTCTATGACTATCGAGCGCGGTATCCACAGTGTTGACATCACCATACAGGTGGATGGGTTGCTTCTGCGGGGCGAAGAACATACAGGCGACATGTACGCGTCGATCGATGGTGCGATCGACAATATCGAGCGGCAGATAAAGAAATACAAAACACGCATCAACCGCAGGCTTCGCCAGGAGGGCAACAAGTTGGTGGAATCGGCGGTGGCAGTAGGCCCCGCAGCTGGAGTCGCCGAGGCCCCCGAACCCAAGGTCGTGAAGACCAAGCGATTTGCGATGAAGCCTATGTCGGTTGAGGAAGCCATCATGCAGATGGAACTGCTCGGGCACGACTTCTTCGTGTTCATGAATGATTCGAGCGAGGATGTCAACGTGGTTTACAGGCGCAAGGACGGCAATTACGGTCTGATTGAGCCCGAATTCTGATTCGGTGGGCCTGTACAGTACGGCGGGAGCGGGGCGCGGCGGCGCTGCCGGTCCCGCCGCTCTTTATGACGATGCGCACTGTGTGGAGGGACGTGGACACCGTGAATGCATTTGTCGGTTTTGTGTTCGAGGGCGGGCGTAGCTTGGGCGATGTCGAGGCATGGGTAGCCCGGGCGCGCGAGGAGATGGCCATTCTGCTTGCCCGCAGGCTCATCGATACCGGCCTGCTTGACAAGGTCGTATTCGTGACCGACCGCCCGGCCCTAGCCGATCGCGCCGCATCTTTCCCGGGAGCGGATGCAGCAGTCACAGCCTGCGACACCGATGCCCCCTTCCACTTCGGACAGAGGCTTGCCCAGGTCATCGCCGAGTACGGCGCTGCCGGCTTCATCTATATGAGCGGCGGATCCGGCCTTCTGATGGACCAGTCCGAACTGGCCGACTTCATTCTTGCGACTCAGAAGCGACCGGGCAGCATTGTAGCCAACAACGTCTACTCAGCCGACATGTTCGGCGCGGCCGACTCGCGTGTGATGGTCTCTGTAGACCTTCCGCCTTCAGACAACGGGGTTCCAATGGCGGCGCATGCGGCAGGAATACCTGTCTACGGGTTGCCTCCTACAACAGGCAACACATTCGACATCGATACACCATCGGATCTGCTTGTACTGAGCGAGGCGATCCCGCTCCTCGCGCCGTATGCCCAGCACATCAGGGACGTGATCGCGGTGGGCCCAGTCGGAAGAGCTGCCGGGGTTCTATCGGCTGCCAGGGCCGCTTTGGCCAGGGATCTTGCTGAGATCGCCCTTATTGGGAGGGTATCGCCCGCCACTGTGGCGGATCTGAACGCGCGCACTCTGTGCCGCCTCCGAGTCTACTCCGAGGAACGCGGAATGCGTGCCTTCGGTCGCGACAAGCCGGGAATGGCCAGAAGCCTGATCGGCAGGATGATCGAAGCGCGTGGGCCGGAGGCGTTCTTTGCCGACTTGGCCTGGTGCTGCAACGCTGCCTTCATCGATACGCGCGTGATCTTCAGCCATATGGGCGCCAGCCTGTCGCAGGAAGAGCGATTTTCGTCCGACCTGTTGCTTTGGGAGAAGGTACGAAGCGCGGACGCTGCGCGTCTGGTTCAGGCGGCGCTTGATGCCGAAATACCTGTTATGCTGGGTGGACATTCGCTGGTGTCGGGGGCGGTCAGAGCGCTGGCGGCGTGTACCGGCAGACGCGGTGTGGTATAATTGCTTGATGCAAAGACTCAAGCGAGGTGGCTTTGTTGCTCAATCTTATCAGGCGCATGTTCGATGTAAATGCGAGGGATGTGAAGGATCTCGAGGCCAGGATGTCGGCTGTATCGGCCCTTGCGCCGGAAGCGGAAAGGGCGTCCGACGAGCGGCTCCTCGCGCGTACGGCCGAGTTCAGAAACCGCATAGATCGAGGCGAGTCCGTAGATTCGCTGCTTCCAGAGGCGTTCGCGACCGTTCGCGAAGTAGCCAGGCGCAAGTTGGAGCTGTACCCGTACGATGTGCAGGTCATGGGGGGCATGGTGCTGCATCAGGGCAAGATAGCCGAGATGAAGACGGGCGAAGGCAAGACGCTAGTGGCTACCATGCCCGCGTATCTAAACGCTCTGGAAGGGCGGGGAGTCCATATCGTCACGGTCAACGATTATCTGGCCAGGCGCGACGCTGAGTGGATGGGGCCCGTGTACCAGGCGCTCGGCCTCAGCGTCGGTATCATTCTGCATGATCTTGACGCACCTGCGCGCCGAAGGGCGTACGGGAGCGACATTACGTACGGCACCAACAACGAATTCGGGTTCGACTATCTTCGCGACAATATGTCTACTTCCGCTGACCAGCAAGTGCAGAGGGGCCACAACTACGCCATAGTCGACGAGGTCGACTCCATTCTGATAGACGAGGCGCGCACCCCGCTGATCATATCAGGCCAGGCAGAGGAGTCCACTGAGAAATACTTCGTGTTTGCCAGGATCGCCGACAGCCTAAAGCAGGAACAGGACTACACAGTGGATGAGAAGGCGAACTCAGTGGCCCTGACCGAATCGGGTGTGTCGCGTGTGGAGCGATGGCTGGGAGTCGACAACCTCTTCGACGAGGCCAATATCGAGCTGACGCACCATATCAACGCCGCATTGCGGGCAAAGGCATTGATGCGTAGAGACAGAGACTACATCGTCAAAGAGGACGAGGTCATCATCGTCGATGAGTTCACCGGGCGCCTCATGTTCGGGCGGCGCTACAGCGACGGCCTGCACCAGGCGATCGAGGCCAAGGAGAGTGTGAGGGTACAGAGGGAAAGCCAGACTCTGGCAACGATCACGTTCCAGAACTACTTCCGCATGTACTCCAAACTGGCCGGCATGACGGGCACGGCGGCGACTGAGGAAAATGAGTTCATCAAGATATACAACCTCAATGTGGTGCAGGTGCCCACGGCGAAACCCATGATCAGGCAGGACCTGCCCGACATCGTGTACAAGACGCAGAAGGCCAAGTTCGGCGCGGTGGTGGAGGAGATCTGCGAAAGGCATGCCACGGGCCAGCCGGTACTGGTGGGAACGGTATCGATTGAGACGTCCGAGAGGCTCTCGGAAATGCTGGTCCGCCGAGGTGTGCCTCACCAGGTTCTGAACGCGAAGCACCATGAGCGCGAGGCGGAGATAATCAAGCTTGCGGGGCAGCCCGGTGCGGTTACCATAGCTACGAACATGGCAGGTCGAGGCACTGACATCGTACTCGGCCCGGGCGTGCCTGACCTTGGGGGCCTGCATGTTCTGGGTACGGAACGCCACGAGAGCCGCAGAATCGACAACCAGCTTAGAGGGCGTTCGGGCAGGCAGGGCGACCCCGGATCGTCACGGTTCTATGTATCTCTTGAAGACGACCTGATGCGGCTTTTCGGCGGGGAGTTCATATCGGGCATGATGGACCGGCTCGGATGGGGTGAGGACGACCCCATAGAACACCCGCAGCTCACAAGGGCAATCCAGCGTGCGCAGGAGAAAGTGGAAGGGCGCAACTTCGATATCAGGCGGCAGGTTCTGGAATACGACGACGTCATGAACAAGCAGCGCGAGGCCATATACGCGCGTCGCGACGCCATAATGAGAGGCACGGATCTTCGGGAGCAGGCTATGGAGCTGCTGTCGGTTGTTGCGGAAGGGATTGTCGCGGCGCATGCAGACGAGAAGCTGGCCTCGGCAGAGTGGGACCTCGCGGGCCTGTCTGCCGAAATCGCGAGCATACTCGCCTTGCGCGCCAGGCCTGACCTTTCCCAGTACGTCCAGCGCTCATGGGCGGATCTGCGTGGCGGAGTCATGGGCATGTTCCGCAGTGCGTACGAGCAGAAAGAGGCGGCAGTCGGAGGCGAGCGCCTGCGCGAGCTGGAACGCGGTATCATGTTGTACATGATCGACTCCAAATGGGTCGATCACCTGCAGGCCATGGACATGCTCAGGGAAGGAATCGGCCTCAGGGCATATGGCCAGATGGATCCGCTGGTGGAGTACAAGCGAGAGTCTTTCCTCATGTTCAACGATCTTCTGAAAAGCATAGGGGAGGACTTCGTCCGCTATCTTCTCCGGGTACAGGTCCGAAACGTCAGTAGCGAGGGCGGCGAAGGCGGACCGGGCGTCGAGTCAGTCGCGTCGCGGGCGGAGGCGGAGGGGCCAAAGCGTCCCAGGTACGCTGTGACCACCAACAGGGAGGACGGCGGCTCATCCAGGCAGCCGCAGCGGCGGTCTGACAAGAAGGTAGGGCGAAATGACCCATGCCCGTGTGGCAGTGGGAAGAAATACAAGAAGTGCTGCGGTGCAAGCAAGTAGAGTAGAGGGAGTGTACCTGATGAGAGCGGAACTGGAACAGCCGATTGAGTCGCTGGATGCGAGAATTCGGGAAATGAGGGCTTATCTTTGACATACCGGGCAAGCTAGCCCGACTGGCAGAGTATGAGGCCCGCTCGGGCGAACCTGGGCTGTGGGACAACCGGGACGCGGCTCAGGAACTGATGCAGAAGATAGCGACGGTGCAGGCGCAGATCGAGAGATTCGAATCACTCAAGTCCAAGTTCGACGACTTGCTCATTTTAGCGGAGCTAGCCGACGAAGAGGATGATGAACACGCGATCGCCGAGTGCGTGGAGCAGATAGACGTTCTGGACACGGCGATCAGCAGGATAGAGCTCGCGAATCTGCTGTCAGGGCCGTATGACGCGTCGAACGCCATAATGGCGATTCACCCGGGGGCAGGCGGAACCGAGAGCCAGGACTGGGCGGAGATGCTCATGCGCATGTACTCGCGGTGGGCAGAGAGAAACGGCTATCGGGTAGAGGTGGCCGATCTGCTTCCCGGCGAGGAGGCCGGCATTAAGAGCGCGACCCTCATCATATCTGGGCAGAACGCGTTCGGGTATCTCAGGAGCGAGCGGGGAGTGCACAGGCTGGTGCGGATATCTCCGTTTGACGCATCGGCGCGCAGGCACACTTCATTCGCGTCGGTGGATGTCGTTCCCGAGATGGGAGAAGAAGAGGTCGAGATAGATCCATCGGATCTGAAGATCGACACGTATCGTTCAGGCGGCGCCGGAGGCCAGCATGTCAACAAGACAGATAGCGCGGTTCGCATCACGCACTTGCCCACAGGCATAGTAGTGCAATGCCAGAATGAAAGGTCTCAGCACAGTAACAGGGAGACTGCTATGCGAATCCTTCGGGGTCGGCTTGCCAGCCTTGCACTGGAAAACCAGGAGAAGGAGTTGGCAGCGATCCGCGGGGAGCAGCATGAGATAGCTTGGGGCAGCCAGATCAGGTCGTATGTGTTTCAGCCCTACACCATGGTCAAGGATCATAGAACCAACATTGAAACAGGCAATGTCAGTGCAGTGATGGATGGGGAGATAGATCAGTTCATCGAAGGCCAGCTCAGGCTGGCCGCTCAATCGGCCAACAGAGGTGTGAGCTGATGGCGGCAAGGGCGGGCGGGGGCGGCGCTGCGCGGGCATTGGCCGTATGCCTGTTGCTGGCTGTGGCAATGACCGAGGCTGCGCTACCGCGCCTCATCGAGCGGCGAGTGGAGAGGGCGGTTGCGTCGGGCTTTGCTGACGTAGGATCAGTTAAGGCACAGGCGCGGGCGTTTCCTGCCGCGAAGATGCTTTTCGGCCACTTCGATAGGCTGAACGTGAGCATCCGGCGGGCGCAGCTTGCCGGCTTGCGAGTGGACGACATCGAAGTGCGTTCTGTAGGGGCCGAAGTACCGCTTTCGGATTTTGTGCCGGGCTCCGGGCGCTGGGCGCGCGCACTTGGCGACTCGGAGCTTGATGTTTCAGTCCTCGATGCGGACATAAATGAATACCTGAAGACTCGCGACGACGCGCTCAGGACGTTCAGTGTCTCCTTCAGTCAAGGTGTAGCTCGGCTGGACGGGAGTCTCTCCTTTGCGGGGCTTTCGGTGAGCGTCAGTTCACAGGGCCGTCTGGTGATTGAGGACAATGCACGTCTTGCTTATGTCGTAGATAAGCTGAGCATTGAGCGGAGTGAATTGCCTGCATTCCTGCTCGATGCGCTCGAAGGCAGGATTGAGTTGGGTGTAGACCTGTCGACACTGCCGTTCGGCGCTATCGTGGAGGGCGTAAGGATCGACGCAGGAGTGGCGCACTTGTACGGTAGGACCGTCAAAGGGGGCTAGTAGCTTGACAAACCGCAGGCAGCCTTGGACGATCGGATGGTTGGTTGCACTTGTGTTAGTATCAACACTCGCATCGGTCTGGATAGCCGCCAGAAGGAACCGGATCGAGGAGATGAACAGAAGCGTTGAGCTGTGCATGGATTGGCGGGAGGGTGCTCTGTTTGCTCAGCGGATCGGGATGGCTGAGGTGGACTACCTTGAGAGACTGCGTGATGCGGGCATTACGAGCATAGCTGTGGATGAGGACACGCTCGGTTCGCTGCAGGCATCCGGCGACCTCGTCATGCTGAGGACATCTGAAGTGGCCGCGCTTTCGAGTCTGGGCCCCCAGCTGCTTCCTGTGGCCTTGGACACGACTGCGCTTCCCGGCGGGTACACGGTCGTCGTGCCGCTCAACCCAGATGCGGCCGCATTTCTCACCGACCGATTGCCCATGCGACTGCAGGGCGGGCCGTCATTGGTTACGATGCTTTCCGGCCAGACGTCGGCCTTCGTCATAGGTCTTCCGCTGGAAGAGGCGCGCGGCATCAATCTGGGCCCCCGGCCGTCTGCGATGGAGCTGGTCACAGGCGCCGGTCTTCGTGTAGTCCCAAGATTCGTCAATTACCCGGGCGTGTCCGAGCGATGGATAGACTCTGTAGTTCGCCCAACGGACTCGGCTCATAGGGCCGACTTGGTGATATTTGCCGGGACCGAGGTACTGGGGTATCCTGCGCTGACGGCCGTGACTGCACGCGCGCTCGGCCGGGCGGGCATGATCTACGGCAGCGTTGAGTTCCAGGGGCAGGCTGGGGAGAATCGGATCATGCAGGCCGCCGACTACAATATCGTGCGTGTGCATAGCATCACCCGGGGCGAGGTCGACCGCGGGCTGTCGATTCAGACCATGGCCGACAGATACGTCAGGGCGGCCAGGGAACGTAACATTCGCGTCATGTACATGCGTCCGATAATGAAGCAGATCGATGCACGCGCTCTGCCCGAGCTGAACGATTCATTCATAGGCGCAGTTGCGAGCGGGCTTCAGGAAGCGGGCTTCACACTCGGCGCAGCCCGCCCATTTGGGCAAGCTGATCCGGGGCTTGCGCCCGCGCTCGTCGTTGTAGTGGGCATAGCCGCAGGCTGCGTAATGCTTCTTAGCGCCATTTGGAACCTGACACTGCCCATTTCCGCGGGTCTAGTGGCCGTGGCTGCAGCCGGGTTCGCTGCCCTATCAGCCTTCGGCCGCGCCGATTTGGCCAAACAGGCAGCTGCGCTGGCTGCGGCCATAGCGTATCCGTCACTGTCGGCTTTCGTTCTGCTCTCTCCGTTCCCGACGTCTCCGGCGGCTGATGCTTCGAACGTCGCAGAGCGCCGATTCGGCTGGGTGCGCATTGTCATCATCAAGTTCATTGTGGCGTCTGCTCTTTCGCTTGCCGGCGGCCTGATGCTTGCGGGCTGCCTTACAAGCCTTGCATTCATGATCAAGGCCCGTCAGTTCATGGGTGTCAAGCTCATGCATGTGGCGCCCATGCTGTTCCTTCTGATGGCGTACTGGAAGTACGTGTATCGCCGCGGCGACGAGACGCTTTCCGCTTCTGCCAGGCGCGTTCTGTCATCGCCGATTCTCGTGTGGCATGCGGTTGTCATCGGCGCTCTGGGAGCGGCCGGTTTGGTCTACATTGCACGTACCGGCAACACATCGGTGTTGCCTGTGAGTGTACCTGCATGGGAGCAAGCCATGCGCTCCATCCTCGAGAGGATTCTGCCTGTCAGGCCCAGGACCAAGGAATTCCTGCTGGGGCATCCCGCCTTTATCCTGGCAGCCGCCCTATCGTGGGCGGGAGATCGCGTTGCATTGCTGCCCGTGGCGGCTCTGGCCCTGATAGGTCAGATCTCGCTTGCGAACACCTTTGCGCATCTGCACACGCCCATTGCCGTTACGCTCGTCAGGGTGCTTGTGGGAGCGGGGCTGGGACTCGCCATAGGGCTCGCAGCTGCCGGCGTGTTCCTGGCCATCCGCCGCGGGCTGCGGCGATCGTCGGGCAAAACTGCCGAGCGGGAAGGATGACTTCGGCATGCGTGTTGTGGTTTCCGGGTATCACGGTTTCGGCAATATGGGCGATGAGGCGGTACTGGCCGCCCTTGTTCAGCAGATGCGAGACATCGCGCCGGGAGCTTCGTGCGTGGCTCTGTCGGGCGATCCCGCCCGCACTGCATCTGTCCACGGAATCAGGGCGATACCGCGAACTTCTGTCTCTGCCGTCCTGCGCGAACTGCGGCGGGCCGACCTCCTGATAAGCGGAGGAGGCAGCCTGCTCCAGGACGTTACCGGCCGTGGGTCCGTTCCCTATTACGCGGGCATCATGATTCTCGCCCGCATGCTGGGCGTGCCTGTTTCGGTGTACGCGCAGGGAGTAGGCCCACTTCGCTCGGGGTTCGCCCGGTGGCTCGCTCGGCAGGCGCTCTCCCGGGCTCAAGTGATAACCCTTCGCGATCCTGGATCCATCGAACTCGTGCGGCAGATCGGGGTCACGAAGCCGCAGCCTGTGTTGGTTGCGGACCCAGCGTTTGCGCTGGAGCCGGAGGATGCAGATGTAGCTTGGGCCTCACTTCCCCCCCGCCCTCGCGTGATGTTTGCGCTCAGGCCGTGGCCCGCGCCGGGCAACCCCGAGGCGGCATATGCCCGTGTGATCGAGAGGGTTTGTACTGAGCTTGGAGCGCATGTGACGCTGTTGGCTTTTCAGCCAGAGACTGACCTGGCCATGGCCGACCGTATTGCCGATCTGTGCGGAGCAGGAGGCTGTGTTCGCCCACAGGTCGTCCCGTTCTACGGTTCTCCCGGGCAGGCATTGTCGGCGATAGCCCAAGCCGACCTGGTAGTCGGGATGAGGCTTCATTCGCTGATATTCGCGGCATCGGCGGGAGTTCCGGCTGTGGCAATCGACTACGACCCCAAAGTGCGTGCCATGGCTCGACTGACGGGTAACGCACATGTAGTGCCGGTTGATGCCCGGCCCGAGGAGATGGTCCGTGCCGTGCTGGATACCTGGGCGCAGCGTGACGAGCTCCGCTCCGAGCTGGCCCGGCGAGTGCCCGACTTGAAAAGACTGGCGCGTGAGGCGGCCAGGCTTGCGCTGATGCCCATCGTGGACGGGCCGGCTGAATGCGGGCGGGCGCATGTGCTCGGGGTGCCGGTCGACTGCGTGAGCATGGACGAAGCTGTGGGCAGGGCGGTTGAGATGGCGACCTCGGGCCTCGGCGGTCATGTGGTGACTCTCAACCCCGAGATGACCTTGTCGGCCGGGTCCGACGCTGGGCTGGCCTCGGTGATAGCCGGCGCAGATCTTGTGGTCCCAGACGGAATCGGCGTGGTCCGCGCCCTCAGCATGCTGGGATACCGTCCGCGCGGGCGGGTGCCCGGCATTGAGCTTGCCGCGAACTTAATGGGCAAAGCCGCAGAGCGCGAAATGTCAGTCTACCTTGTAGGCGCCAGGCCAGGCGTGGCGGAGCAGGCCGCCGACGCCATGTTGAGCGACTTTCCGAGCCTTAAGGTCAGCGGCACTCATCATGGGTACTTCACAGATACTGAGGAGCCGGCTGTTCTCGAGAGCATTTCCCAATCGGGCGCTGCGTTTGTCTTTGTGGGCATGGGAGCCGGCAAGCAGGAGAAATGGATAGCGCATGCGCGCGTCGCGGCGCCGGGCGCGGTATGGATAGGCGTGGGAGGCTCGTTCGATGTGATGTCGGGCAATGTGAAGCGGGCGCCTGCGATCTGGCAGAGGTTGGGGCTCGAGTGGCTGTACCGGCTGGCGGCCGAGCCGAGGAGAGCAAGACGGATGACGGCGCTTCCAGTGTTCATGTTGAAAGTGATCGGGGAAGCATGCCGCGGGCGGAGCAGGAGTTGAGGAAGGAGCTGGTAGTTGATGGGGCGCGCGTTACTCACCACCCCTGAGGCACTTGGGGAAAAGGCGCGTGACATCAGGAAGCACGTGGTAAGAATGGTGGGCGCGGCATCGTCGGGCCATCCGGGCGGGTCGCTGTCGGCCGCCGACATCGTGACTGTCCTGTATTTCGGCGAGATGAACATCAGGCCGGACCACCCCAAGTGGCCTGATCGAGATCGGTTTGTGCTCTCAAAGGGGCACGCGGCGCCGGTGCTTTATGCAGCGCTGGCAGAGGCGGGGTATTTCCCTGTGGATGAGCTGATCACCCTGAGGCGCATTGACAGCCATCTTCAGGGCCATCCCAGTATGCGCAGCACGCCTGGGGTGGAGATGTCCACCGGTTCGCTGGGCCAGGGGCTGTCGGCAGCGTGTGGGATGGCCATCTCAGCCAAGCTGGATGGAGCTGCATGGCGCGTATACGCGCTGCTGGGCGATGGGGAACTGGAGGAGGGCCAGGTCTGGGAGGCTGTGATGACCGCTGCCCACCGCAAGCTCGACAACCTCACAGCCTTCGTTGACTCAAATCGCCTGCAGATAGATGGGCCGGTGGCCCAGATCAAGTCCATCGAACGGATAGGTGAAAGGTTCGCCGCCTTTGGTTGGCACGTTGTGGAGATAGACGGGCACGACTTCGGGGCCATCATGGCCGCACTGGCCGAAGCCAGGAGCACCCAGGGCCGGCCCACGGTTGTAGTTGCCCACACGGTCAAGGGGAAGGGAGTCTCGTTCATGGAAAATCAAGTGGGGTGGCACGGGACTGCTCCGAAGCCGGATCAGGTCCAGGCGGCCCTGGCTGAGCTGGATGCGCTTGGCGAAGGCGGTGACGGGCAGTGACTGAGATGATCGCTACCAGGGCGGCTTATGGCGCGGCTCTGGCGCGTCTTGGAGATGTGAACCCGGGCGTAGTGGTGCTCGATGCCGACCTGTCGGCCTCCACCAGGACGGCTGACTTTGCGAAGAGGCATCCGGAGCGGTTCATCCAGATGGGCATAGCCGAGCAGGACATGATCGGCACAGCGGCTGGATTGGCCGCGTCGGGCAAGGTCGCATTCGCGAGCACCTTCGCGGTCTTCGCCAGCGGCCGGGCGTTCGATCAGGTGCGCAACGCGGTGTGCTATTCAAGGCTGAATGTGAAGATATGTGCAACTCATGCAGGCCTGACTGTGGGAGAAGACGGCGCCTCGCACCAATCAGTAGAAGACATCGCCTTGATGAGGGCGGTGCCCAACATGACTGTGATCGTTCCGTCGGACGCGGTTCAGACTGCATGGGCTGTGAATGCCGCAGCTGCGATGGATGGTCCGGTCTACATGAGACTCGGCAGGGCGCCTGTGCCGGTGATCTATGGAGAGGGGCAGGAGTTCGCCATAGGCAAGGCTCACACGATGCGCATGGGGAGCGATGTGACCATAATCGCGTGCGGGATCATGGTGCCCCGGGCGCTGGCTGCAGCCGAGGCCCTGTCCGAGGAGGGAATCAGCGCACGGGTGCTGGATATGCACACCGTCAAGCCTCTGGACGTCAATGCCGTGCGGGCAGCAGCGGATGACACCGGTGCCATCGTCACCGCAGAAGAGCACTCCATAATAGGCGGTCTGGGCGGAGCGGTGTGCGAAGCGGTTTGTGAGTCACACCCCGCGCCTGTCGTGCGGGTGGGAGTGCGCGACGTATTCGGGAGATCGGGCAAACCAGATGAACTGCTGGCGGCGTACGGCCTCACTACCGAAGAGATCGTGAAGGCGGCCAGGAGGGCCATGTCCATGAAGACCGCGGTCGCAAGAAGCATCTGAGGCGAATATCCCCTCTATTTCCATCCCGTCTCAGCAGGAATCGGCGCTAGCCGAGAAGAACATTCGAACGATGTGACCTGCGTGAGACGGGGTGGTCCTGCTTTGGTGAAGATGTACGGAGTCACAAGGGTGTACGCCGGAGGCGTGCAGGCGCTGCGCGGCGTGAACCTGTCAATTGACAAAGGCGAATTTGTCTTTGTTGTCGGGCCCAGTGGCGCCGGCAAATCTACGCTGCTGGCCATGATATATCGCGGTACGGTTCCAACACGTGGCCAGGTATGGGTGGCCGGGAGGAATATCGCCAGGTTACGATGGCACGAAGTGCCGCTGCTGAGGCGCAGAATCGGCATTGTTTTCCAGGACTTTAAGCTCTTGCCCGATAGATCAGTATATGACAACGTCGCATTCGCGCTGGAAGTGATAGAAGTCTCTCGACGCGATATTGCCAAGCGGGTCCCGATGGCCCTGGATATGGTGGGCCTGGCACACAAGGCTCAGGCCATGCCTGATGAGCTCGCCGGAGGGGAACAACAGCGGGTGGCGATCGCGCGAGCGATTGTCAACGATCCGTTCATAGTGATTGCCGATGAGCCCACCGGCAACCTGGATCCCGATACCTCAATGGATATCATGAACCTTCTGTGCGATATCAACATGCGCGGCACCACGGTGATAATGGCTACCCATAACCAGCTAGTGGTGGATCGGCTGAGGCGACGCGTGGTGCAGCTGGACGAAGGCGCAGTTGTCCGAGATGAGCTGCGAGGTGGATACTGCGGTGAAGCTTAGGACGATGGCGATGCTGGGTGGGCAGGCGCTGCGCAGCCTCAGGAAGACGCCCGCCCTGACATCGATCATGGTAGTAATGGCATGCATGGTGGCTGTGAGCGTTTTCGCCGTGTTCGCAGTGAACCTGACGGCCATCGGTCGCCAGCTGCAGTCGCAGGTGCAGATCAGGGTCTTTCTTGATCAGAACGCCGCCGTGCCTGACAAGGAGGCGCTCGGCCTTTCGATCAAAGCGCTTCCGGGGGTCACCAAGGTCGAATATGTTTCTAAGGACGAAGCGCTCAGCCGCCTCAGGCTACAGATGGGGGATAGCGGGTTCTTCCTTGTCGATCTGGAGCACAACCCGCTGCCCGATTCGTTTGACGTGTCTCTTGCGCACGCCGAGGACGCCAGGGCAGTGGCAGGCGAAGTGTGGAAACTAAAAGGGATCTCCGACGTCATATACGGGCAGAAGTGGGTTGACAACCTCGTGGGCGCCCTTCGGGTTCTCTGGGGCATTACGGGGGCTGTGGCCTGCCTGGCGCTGGTTGGGGCAAGCCTCATAGTATCCAACACCATACGGCTGTCGGTGTTTGCCAGGCGCAAGGAGATTGAGATCATGAAACTCGTCGGGGCGACCGACGGGTTCATCCTCCTTCCGTTCGTGATGGAGGGCTTAGTCATTGGAATTGCCGGGTCTTTCGCGGCAACGGCTCTGGTGGCTGCGGGCTACGTGGGCCTCGTGACGTGGGTGAAGTCCGTGGCATCATTCATCCCCATCATAGGGGATCCGATCCACATGAGACTCGCCGTCATAGGAACAGTGGCGTTCGGAGCCGCAGCCGGGCTGGCGGGAAGCGCCATCTCGGTCAGACGATATCTGAAAGTGTAAGAGCGTCGCTCTTCAAACATGGCTTCTGGAGGGGTGGCGTATGGTGCGACTCAGAGGACTGGCAGTGCTGGCCTTGGTGTTTGTGATTGCCATCGGATCCACCGGCGGCTCGGCATTCGCGAGCCCCAACGCGGGCGAGTTGTCGAACAAGAAAAACCAGCTCGGCGATATTCAGACACAGATAGAGAAGATCCGCAAGACTGTATCCAAGTACCGAACAGAGGAGAAGAATGCGCTGGTCGCGTTGCAGAAGACTGAAGACAAGTTGGAAACGCTTCAGGCGAGCATTGCCGCGACAGACCGAAAGCTGCGAAGCGCTGAGAAACAACTTGTGCAGGCAGGTGCGGATCTAGGTTCTGCAGAGCGGGAGCTTGCCAGGGCGACTCGTGAGTACCAGGCTTCACTGAACGGTCTGGACAGCCGGCTGACTGAACTATACAAGATGGGGCCGGGTTCCTACCTCGAACTGCTTCTCAGTTCGCAGGATTTTGCGGATTTCGTTACTAGATACGAGTTTGCCAGCCTGATCGTGCGGCAGGACGCCCAAACCTATCTGCGCCTGAGGGCGGAGAAGGAGTCGTTGGAGGAGCGAAAACAGGACATTGCCGAGCGCCAGGCGAACCTGGAGAAGTCCAAGAAGGAGATAGCGCTGCTTTCGGCCAGCCTCGATAGTGAGAAGAAGCGAGTGGAGCAGGCCATGGAAGAACGGGCCTACTATCTCCAGCGTGTGCAGGCTGAGAGAGTTCGCTGGGAGAAGGAGCTTGCCGAAGAAGAAAGGCAATCGCGCGAGCTGGAGAAGGTCATACGGGAAATGCAGGCTCGACTGGGGAAGTCCGGCCAGCTCACCAAGTGGACGGGCAAGTTCGTCTGGCCAGTGGCCGGCGGTCGTATCTCGTCTCCGTTTGGCTGGCGCATCCATCCGATCTTCCGCGACAGGCGTTTTCACTCAGGCATCGATATCGCTATCGGCACCGGCACGCCTGTCAAGGCAGTGGCAGACGGATATGTGCTGATGGCTGGGTGGATCAACGGCTACGGCAATACTGTCATACTCGACCACGGCGGGGGGCTATCCACGCTGTATGCGCACAACAACTCCGTGTCCACAGGCGCTGGCAAAGCGGTGCTCCAAGGTGATATCATATGTAAGGTGGGGTCTACCGGTTTCGCGACAGGACCCCATCTTCACTTTGAGGTGAGGCAGGATGGCTCGCCTCAAAACCCTATGAGCCTGCTGCCGGCACGGTAGCGCGATTGGCCGGGCGAGCGCAGGCAACCATCTGGGGCGGACATGGGAAGCAATGTTGGGCATAGGATGTACGGAATGCCGAAAGTGAGTGTGTGACTATGGCTGAAGATAGACAAAGGCGATGTCCATGGAGGTTTGGATGGCTCGCTGCGCTGGGTGTGGCGCTGGCGCTGCTGGTGGCGTTCGCGGTTTTCGCGCCGACGGTTGACGGGGTTCAGTCGGGAGGCGAGGCTGCGGCTACGCCGAAGTTCAGGGATGCCAGGACGGCTATGGAGGCCATGTACCTCGTCAAGGGAGAGTTCTACAAACCATTATCCCTATCGACGCTGATCCGGGCTTACCTGTCAGAGGGCACTGTCTCAGGCATGCTTGCGGTCCTGGGCGATCCATACACCCGGTACATGAACCCGAAGGAGTTTCAGACGCTCAGGGATGATTCGGCAGGGGTATTCGGAGGCGTCGGGATCTTGGTAGGCATACGCGACGAGCAGATCACCATCATCTCGCCTATTGAGAACACGCCGGGAATGAGAGCTGGCCTGATGCCGGGCGACCATATCCTGGAGATAGACGGCGTATCCACTGAGGGAATGGCGCTGGACGGAGCTGTGTCCATGATGAGGGGCGAACCCGGAACTGCGGTCACGCTCATCGTCGAGCGACGATATCCTGCCGGTCGTTTCACGGTCGAGATAGTACGCGACATCATCGATGCTCCTGCGACGAGGGGATACATGGTCGACAAGTCCTCCGGCATCGGATATGTCGAACTGAGAGCGTTTTCGCAGAAGGCCGGCCAGGACATCGAAACAGAAGTCACGAGCTTGCTGAATCAGGGCATGAAAGGGCTCATTCTCGACCTGCGCTACAATGGCGGCGGCCTGGTTACGCAGGCAGTGGAGGTCTCAAGCAAGTTCATACCCTCTGGCGCCGTGATGCACGTTCAGGGCAGAGACGGCCAGAAGAAGACGCTGTATACTATTGGTCGCCGCATAACCGATGTACCCATGGTGGTGCTGGTGAACGAGTATACGGCTTCAGCATCGGAGATAGTGTCAGGGGCTTTGCAGGACACAAAAGTGGCCACTGTGATCGGCGTGCCCACGTTTGGCAAAGGGCTTGTACAGACCCTCTTTCCACTGTCGGATGGGTCGGGGCTCGCGGTGACTACGCAGATATACCTGACTGCCGGGGGCAGAGAGATTACTCCTAATTCGCCCATAAAGCCGGATGTCGAGGTGCAGGCGCTCACCCCTGAGGAACTGGAGAAAATCAAGAACGAGCAGGCGAAACGGGGCGGGCCGACCGGGCCTGTAACGGCGGAAGATCTGCTCAGGATTGACCCGGCTCTCGACCCGCAGCTCCGCCGCGCGCTGGAGATTCTGAAAGACCAGATCGAGTCGAGCAAGACCCGGCGGAACGCGGCATGATCCTTCTGGCCATCATACTCAGGAGCATCGTGGGCATACTCTCGTACCCCGCCACGATGCTCCTCTTCTGGGCCGTGATGTCCATTGTGTATTTTCAATACACGCGCCTTTCAGCGATGGAAAGGCAGTGGACCACAAGATCATCATCGCCGCTCGCGCGGACCATGCGATCGCTGGGCGAAGGATTGGTGGGCGGAATCGCGGGAAGCCTCTTGTTCGTGCTCCTTGGGCCGTCCATCGACCGCATGGGGCTGGGCTTTCTGTGGGTGGCTGCTCTGGCGCTCGCAATACTGGACGCGCGTCTGATCTGCTTTTCGTATGCCGGAGGGCTTGCGTGTATCTGCAGTCTGCTGTTTGGTTGGCCCAAGCTGGATGTGGCCTCCGTCACCGCTATGGTGGGGGTGCTCCATTTTGTCGAGGCCGGTCTGATCTGGACAACGGGCAGTCACAGCGCCGTCCCCGTACTGATCAAAGGGCCTGAAGGTAGGCCTGCGGGCGGGTTCCTTATGGAGAGGTTCTGGCCGGTGCCGGTGGCTGTAGGCCTCATGCTCTACTACCCGCTGTCGGCTGCCCTTCCTGAAGTGCTCGCCATGCCCGAATGGTGGCCTCTGATAAAGACGATAACCCCTGCTCCTGAGGGGATGCAGCCGGTGTATGCACTGGTAGGCCTGACCGCTGCCCTGGGCTACAGCGATCTGACTTACACCCGGCTCCCCCGGCAGAAGGCTCGTGTGACTGCGGCCATGTCAGGATGTTTCAGCCTGATCCTGCTGGGCCTGTCGGTTCTCTCGTCCACGCATGGCTGGGCGCGCTGGCTTGCTGCGCTGTTCTCACCAGTCGGCCATGAGCTGATGGTTCATCTTGCGCGAGCGGTCGAGATACGCGGGCAGCCCGTGTTCCAGGCGCCTGCCCAAGGCATCATGGTTCTGGATGTCGTCCGGGGGTCGCCCGCTTGGCAGGCGGGCGTAAGGCACGGCGACGTTATCGAGTCAGTCAACTGCAGGCCCATATCCTCCGGCGATGACCTATTGGACGCCGTAGCCGTATCTCCTGTCGCGATCGTTGTGGATGTGCGCTCAGCTCTCCCCGGTCAGCCGCGGGCGGCAAGAACGGTCCAGATTAGGGGCGCCCGACCGGGGTTCGGGGTCTATCTGGTACCGCGGGAGGGGACATACCCCGACGTGCGTTCGACCCGCGCCGGCCTGCTATCGCTCATAGCCCGATATCTCAAGGCCCGCTCGATCCGGCGGAGGATGTGAACGTCAACCATGATCAACGTCAAATCACCGCAGCGCCAGATCCTTACACGCACGTTCTGCATGTGGCTGGTCTTGCTCTTGATACTGGCTGCGATGACTGCGGGATGCTCCAATGACAAGCCCTCAGTATCGCATGAGAGCGGCAAGACGATTTACGACTATTGCAGCAAGTCTGACGCAGCGGCCAGGGCTGTTGTGAAGCAACTGGAGGTTGCAGGCGTACTCACTCCTGGTGCGCCGCCGCGCGGGGCAGCCCAGCCCATCATCCGTCGATCAACCAAGGGCGATGTATACCTGCGTTGGAACCTGACGACATACGACGCCCCCCTCTGGCCCGCGAGCGTGGACTCGCTATCGTACGTTGTGTCGCGTGCCGTTCGACAAGCAGGGGCAACGGTGGCGTCTCCGACGAGGGCACCGGATGCCCTTATCTTCACTATCACGTTCAGCGACCGTAGACTCAGCAACATGTCTGAATCGTTGGAAGTGGTTCGGCTGGTAGTGCCTGTCGATCCCGCCGGCGAGATCGCAGAGGCGACCTATTCGCCATCGGTCATCAGCCATGACACCAACGCGAGCACTCCTGCGCAAGCGGGATCCGTCGCCGCCGCGAGTGAGAACGATCCAGAGGCGTATCAGGACCTGGTGGGCGGCGAGAAGCCGGATGGACCCGAGGAGTATGTGCCCAAGGAGAAACCCCTGACCGCGACTGAACCGGGTCAGGTTTCGCGCGTCCGGGCAAGGCTGGCCATTGTCATTGACGACCTGGGCAGCGGCGTCGCCGGAACTGAGCAACTGTTCCGGATAAATGCCCCGCTTACAGTGGCCGTGCTCCCAGACGGCAGGCGCGCCAGAAGCGAGGCGACGACTGCGGTCGAGCGCGGGTTCGCGGTGCTGCTGCACCAGCCGATGGAGCCACACGACCCGGCGAAACGTCCCGGAGGCGGCGCGATCATGACCGGCATGAGCGAGGACGAGATCAGGCGGATCTTGGCGGCCAACCTAGCAGCAGTGCCCAACGCCGTGGGCATCAGCAATCACATGGGGTCCAAGATCACCGAAGATCGCGACGCGATGAGCACGATCATGGATGAGACGTTCAGCCGTGGGCTGTTCTTCTTCGACAGCAGAACTACGCCGAACTCGGCGGCGCCGCGCGTGGCGCGGGACATGGGCGCGCCGTTGCTTGAGAACGCGCGCTTCCTCGATCACGTGGCAGATGAAGCATATGTGGTGGACCAGATCAGGGCTGCAGCGCGCATTGCATTATCGCGCGGGACGGCTGCGGTCATAGGCCACGTGCGACCCACTACGGTTCGGGCGTTGGCCAGGATGATCCCCGAGCTCGAGGCGGCAGGCATCCAGCTTGTGAGGCTAGACGAGTTGATGCCCGCAGGTTGGCGGTCGACCGTGACGACGCTGCGAAAGCCAACTCCGAAGCTGGTCGCAGAGCCCCACCAGGATACGACAGATAGCCTTATTCCGGCGGCGCCGACAGAGCCAAGTCCAGAGCCGGCCGCGCCGACCAGCGCACAGCCTGCAGCGGCCGGCGAGGCCCAACAACAGACATCTCCAATGCAGCCTTCGCCCAGCGCCGGGCAGGGTGATCACTGCGGAGATCAGGCAGAGGCCGAGCCCGAAGCCGTCGATACAGTCGATACACCTCCAACAGCTGATGAGCCCCTCTCCACAGAGCCTCCCACAGGCATGACGCCGGATGGCGGCGGGATGTAAGCTACGACCTGTTTGGGTGGGCCACCATGTCCGGATTTCGTTCCCCAGTGTCCCAATTCATGGTTGACGACTCCCCAGCGATATGGTAGTATGTGCCTATAGTTACAGTATCAAGGGGTTGAGACACGTGCTGCCAGCATCGCTTCTGCCTGCCTATTCCCAGTCACCTGTCGCCTGCCTCCGGCCAGGTGAAGAGAAGCTCGCCG
>ERZ795030.377-NODE-377-length-70310-cov-8.349925_pt1 | contig 70310 bp, 62 predicted proteins | sample MGYA00375122_ERZ795030 | MGnify/ENA primary metagenome ERZ795030 (study PRJEB30165, sample SAMN05720146) | activated sludge metagenome | isolation source: anaerobic digester from wastewater treatment plant | place: Japan | collected 2015-04-20 ... | reverse complement strand
GAGGAGCGTAAAACCAAGCAAAGCCCCCAGTACAACAATGATGGCAGCAAAAAAAAACCAGCTCGGATCTTTTTTAGAAAACATTTTTTTTGATTTGATTCGTTCAATCAACGAGAGGCCCTGTTTTTCAAATTCTCTGCGAGAAGATGTCGCCAAGGTTGATATCTGATCAAGCGGCGTCAGGCGGGTTTCTTGCTGCTTATCTGCGGAGAGGGCATCGCGGGCGGTGATCAGCGCGGCTTTCATCTCAGCAGCCGATTGCCAGCGGTCTTCACAGCGCAGGTTGAGCGCTGTTTCGACTGCCTCCACGGTCAGGCGCGTGAGCCCGGGTTGATATCCCAGCAAAGGTGATAGTTGTGCTTTGCCCGTCGCCCGATCCTGGCTGTTTTCTGGCGGATACCCGGCCAGGGCCGTATACAGAGCCCCACCCAGGGAGAAGATGTCCGACCGCTGATCGAGCCCTTCCTCAGAAAAATGCTCTGGTGCGATAAATCCGTAGCTTTTCGCTTGTGTGGATGTGCTTTTGAGCTGGCTTTGCAAATAAGCATCATCAATTCCCAAATCCACCAACATGATCTCACCAAAGGGCGAGAATTTGATGTTTTTGGGAGCAATTCCGTTATGGAGAATGGGCGGATCCTGGCTGTGCAGATAAATTAAAGCATTGCAAATGGCAATCCCAACCTGCAAGGTTTCCATTTCAGACAACTCTCCCGCTTCAGACATCCATTGCCGCAAATCCTGCCCTTCGATGTATTCCCCCACCAGGTACAGCCCCTGACCTTCAATCAGGAAATAATTATAAACTCTCGCCATATTGGGATGCCGGAGTGAGGCCAGGACCCTGGCGCCCCGTTGAAAGTGCTGAGCATTGTCTTCTGAGCGATAAACACGCTCCTTAACCACCACGCTGATATCCAGTTTTTCATCAACGGCGCGGTACATAACCCCGATAGCCCCCTGCCCGAGGATGTCAAGAATGCGGTAGCGACCGTGTAAGAGATAACCGTTTTTCAAGGTCATTGCACTAAAAAATCATCTGATCGCATCGAAAGAATCGATATGTATCATTATACAGTTAATTCTAAACGATAAAATACGCTATAATTTGTTTGGGTTTACGGAATCGGCTTATGTTGAAAATTGATATTCAATCAACGGTTTTTACTGCGGTAATCATCATGGGGGTTGCCGCTATTTTAACATTGATTTTCGGCATCAACCACCTGACCAAAGGACGCAAAATACCCTTTTTTGGAAAGCGGCAAGCCCGCATGCGACGCGGCTGGCGGTTAATCATCATCTCGATACTGTTAATTCCCCTGGCCTGGGTAACCCTCAATTATGCTGAGCCGATGGTGTATGTGTTTATTACGCCTTCACCCACCGTCACTCAAACGCCGACCGTCACCGTCACGCCCAGTATAACCATCACACCTTCGATTACACTGACACCCACCATCACCGACACACCCTCGATCACCAGCACGCCCAGCTTGCCCCCTGAAGTGGAAAACGAAAGTGAAGCTGAGGTTCCCCCCAACCCCGATGCTTTGTTCAGCCCGATTGTTTTCGCCCGGCGGATGAGTGAGGACTGGCAGCCGGTTGACCCGGCAGAGGAATTTGATAACCCGGTAGGTCAACTGTTTGGCACCTTCAGTTACAACAATATGGCGGTTGGCTCACAATGGAGCGCACTCTGGTATTGGGAGGGCGAACTGGTGCACTTTCAAACCCGCCCCTGGCTCGATGGCACCGGAGGTTACGGTTATACCAACTGGGAACCCCCCGATCAACATTGGCGACCGGGCACCTATGAAGTGCGGATCTTCGCAGGCACACAGTGGAAGGTTACAGGATATTTTACCGTTATCGGAGAAATTGTTCTCTCAACGGTTACACCGACCCCCACACGGACGCAATCCCCCACGCCGTCTTTACCGCCCACATTGACCGGTACCCCCACCCGCACGCGCACAAGTACGCCCACGGTGACGCCCTCACAAACGCGCTGGCCGACGGCCACCAACACCTTGACACCGACGATGACCCGGGGCCCCTAACAATATTCAACATAGACGCTGTTTAAAAATTGACAAAACCTTTGGTCGCACGGATCGCTTTGGAAACCTGCGCAGCTACGCTGGCATTATTCTTCAGCAATGCCAGGTTCGCGCGCAGGCTTTCACCGCCGGTCAGTTCGCTGACGCGCTGCAGCAAGAAGGGCGTGGCTGCCGCGCCATGGATTCCGGCCGTTTCCGCCTGTGCCAGCGCGGCCTGGATGGCGTCTTCGATTTCATCGGCAGGCATTGATACCGCTTCGGGTGGCGGTACCACCAGCAGCACTGCGCTGCGCAGGCCGGCTTTCCAGGTCGCCAGTGCAATTTGAGCCGCGGCTTCGGGGGTGTCCACGCGCTGATCGACGGTCAACCCACTGCTGCGGGTGAAGAACCCGGGAAATTCATCGGTCTGGTAGCCGATCACCGGCACCCCCCGGGTTTCAAGCACCTCGCGTGTGGCTGGCAGGTCGAGAATTGCCTTGGCGCCGGCGCATACCACCACCACGGGCGACCTGCCCAGTTGAACTAAATCGGTGGAGACATCGAAAGCCGAGCCGCGGTGAACCCCGCCGATCCCGCCGGTGGCAAATACACGGATGCCCGCCTGCACGGCTGCATACAGCGTGGCTGCGACCGTTGTGCCCCCGCTCAGCTTCCCGGCCAGAGCGATGCCGAGGTCGCGCAGGCTGATCTTGCGGGTTGTGTCCATCTCTGCCAGCGCGGTGATCTGCTCCTCGCTCAGCCCGACGTGCACTTTGCCCTCCAGCAGGGCGATGGTGGCGGGCGTGGCGCCCTGGGCACGCACCTCGGCTTCCACATCCCGGGCGAGGGCGAGGTTGTGCGGGTGGGGCAAGCCGTGGGTGATCACAGCCGATTCCAGCGCCACAACCGGCAAACCCAGGTTGAGCGCCTGCAGCAGGTCGGGTGAGAGGACAAAAGAGGGGGGCAGGGACGTGTTCATCAAGTGTTAATCTAGCAAAAAATGAGGTGCTGAAGCTGACAAATGCTTTTTAAAAATAACCAACCTTTTTACGAAGCTCTGTGAAAGAATACCAACTAATAGTTTGGATAAAACATTGTTTCACATAAATCAAAGAAAGCTTCCTTGGGGCTATTTTTGCTCTCTAACAATGTTGAATTCAATCGCTTTTGTTAAAACATAGCCTTTATCTTTACAGTTTTCCAGCATATCGTAATTATTTTTTAGAGGATTTATTCTATTGATAGAAATGCTATCTTGATCAAGGATTTCTATTAAAATGGTAGGGATGAAAAATAAGTCAAAAGAAGTGCCATTAGGATGAACGCCAATAATCACATCACTGGTATCTGGTGACTGGCGATAAGTTTTTACATCGGAGAAATATGTTCTATCAATGCCGCCTCTACTGCCACCAGTAAATGACACTCTTTTTGTCGCTGTTTTAACCTGAGCTCTAATAAAATCATCAAAGCCATTTTTTTCTCTCACAATGATTAAATCGTAGGTTGATAATGGCAAATTGACTAATGAAACATCACCATATTTTTTCATCAGGATTCCAACAGCAATATGCTCATGTGCAAAACCAGTCACTGCTGATTGCTTGCCTCGTATCCCACTGTTATCAGTCATATTAACAGACCTCCAAGACTACCCTTTTTTATTTTTTTAGAACAATCAAGTGTTCTGTTTTCATTCGATTATCTTTTTTCCCTGTAGCAGGGTTTTCCTTATAAAAAAACATGTTTCTGGAAATAATTGTATCGATCAACGTTATTTCATGTTTCCAACCTAGGTTAACAAAGTGTTCAATAAATATATCATCAATTGGAATTGGAACGGTCCTTATTGTCGCAGGTCCCACAAATAAAAACATCCTGTCTGTAATTCTTTCTTGAAGTTTAGACAATGTCCCTAAAACTCCAAAAAAATAACCGGTATAAATTTCTCTCATATGTCGTTCAGTGATATTTTCTAAATACTTATAATACGAATTAGATAGGATATTAGTTGCAGGAACATTTTGGTATGGAAATTCTAGTTTACTTAATTTCCTTATTGTTTCTTCTGAATATCCCAACCAAAATAAATCCATCTTTGTTGCTCTAATATATTCTTGTGCTTGAAGGTATGGGGGAGATGTAATAAGAAAATTTATATTGTGATTAAGATCAGATTTTAAGGAATTTATTCCGCCCTTAATGACGCCATTTACATTCATTGGTCGTAAATTTTGATATTCTATTAAATTATTCTTGATTTTCAATAATTCATTTGCTATAAGTTCAAAGAATTTTATTTGCCAGATTGTCGATTTTAGATTGTTGATTCTTTTTAATGAGTATGGGGATCTGGACAACTTCTGTCTTTTTTCATCGTTATATGAAAAATAACGGGTTGCTTTTATTAAGGGGATTAATAACAGTCTCTTTTCTTCCTCATTATTTAACGAATGATAATAGCCCCAACTTTTGGTTAACATGTCCAAAAATACTTCGTCATGCCAATATTTGATATTTTGCCAATCGGGTAAAAATGGTTTTGAGTAAGCCATCATATCTTTTATTAATCGTTTTTCATCTAAATCTATGGGTGGCATAATTGAGATTGGGTGGATATGGTTTAATAAAGGGTTTAAATCCCATAATTCATAATCAAAACCATAAATTTTCGCAGTTGTCCCAACAGTACCATATCCTGCAAAAGGATCAAGCACGCTCATGCCAGCTTTTCCATACTCGGTCAGAGCGTATGCAATTACTTGTGGGATAAATTTCGCTGGATATCTGTACAGAGCAAATGTGGCATATGTGGTCGAAGGAATCTCAGGCATGAGATCTCTAAAGACAACATCCTTATGATTGTTGTTTTTGTTTGATCGTATCATGTTGATCCTTTTGAAGAAAGTTGTGATTACATTAATTTTAGCACATGATTATTGATAAATGATTTTGAGACTATGAATATTGGATCATATGTTCAAACAGAGCAGGTAAAGTGAACCAATAATCATTGCGTTAAGGGTTTACTATAGTCGTGTGGTGGTCAGCATGGTTTATCAGTTTAACTAATTTTTGAATCAGATATCTCCATCAACCATTGAAGGTCTTGCCTGGCGCATCCTCAGTGCTGCCCGCGCACCCACATCCCCTTCCCGTCGCTGCTGACCCGCACCCAGCCGTGGCCTTGCCCGCTGACCAGCGGGTAGCCGGTCAACGCTGCCTGCAGAGGCGGCGCATCCGCTTCTGTGGCGGAAAGCAGGATCACTTCAGGCGCCCAGAGCGTGATTTGCTCCAGGGGAAGGTCTTCCACGCCCACACCAGCGGGCAGGAACAGCACATCCGGCGGGGCAGGCAGATGATGCCAGCAGTCGCCAACCCTGCCCGTGGGAATCAACGCGCGAAAATCCTCCCAGGTCAGCCACAGGAGGGAGCCGCGCTCGCCCGCCCACAGGATTTCAATCCGCAGCCCTTTCCCGGCGTCAACAACAGCACCCGCACTTGTAATCTGAGATTGCACGCCCTGTTCAGCCAGCAGGGCAACCACAGTACGGCTGGTTTGGTTGACATCCGGGTCCACAGCCCACAGGACCATGTCAATCGGTACTTTCTTGATCACGCCGATCAGCCCGAGCAGATCTTCGCGGGAATTGCTGCCGATGATCAACAGGTCCAGATGGCGCCCCCCGGTCGGGAGCATCTCGCCCAATGCCTGGTTGAGCGCTGACCCGCTCTCACCCCCGCCGATCAGCACGGACCCTCCCGGCGGGGTCTGCACCAGCAGCGTTCCACGGTCATCCAGCAGGGTCAAATGCAAACGTCCATCCGGCGCACTCAAAACCCGGTTCCACACAAGCACGGTCAGGCCTGCCAGCATCAGCAAACCAACCTGCGGAGAAAATATTTTCTTAAGGGTTACCGTGCGCACTTCAGGGGGAAGGAGCGTCAACAGGAACAAACCAGCATAAAACACCACCAGCCACAGAATATGAAAAGAGGGGAATACCACTTCGCTGCCGGGTAAGCGCGCCAGCCAGGTCACCATGCGGATGGTGTAGCGCACAAAGGGCAAACTGATGACCGCCAGAACTTGTCCCATCCCGGGTAAGGCCAGACCCGTCAGCAGGGCCAACCCGCTCAACACCATCACCAGGGATTGTGGTGGCAGGATCAAAGGGTTGGCCAGCAACGTAATCCAGGACACGCCCCCGAAATGGTAGATCATAATCGGCAGGGTCATCACCTGGGCAGCCAGGGTAAAGAGCAAAAATTCGCTCACCGGGCCCACCAGCTTTTGGGCTTTTTCTTCTGATATCCTCCGGGTGGCAAACTGGACAAACCACTCTTCCAGAGGTTGCGCATACAACACCAACCCCAATGTTGCTGCGGTGGAGAGCTGAAAGCCAAAATCCCAGGGCAGGTTCGGGTTGATCAGCGCCATGCCCAGCACAGCCAAGCCCAGGCTATTGAGCCCGTTTTGTCGCCGACCGAACATCCCGCCCAACACCCCCATGGCACCCATGATCGCCGCCCTTACGACCCCCGCATCTCCGCCCACAAAGACCGCATAGGCTGAGATAGCGGCCACAGCCACCAGCGCGCCCCACCTGCGCCCCAGCAGGCGCGTGAAGGCAGCAGAAAATAAACCCGCCAGGATGGCAATATTGAATCCCGAAATGGCGATGATGTGAGCTGTGCCTGTGCGGCGGAAGGCGTCCTGCAGTTCAGACGAAAGGCCCTGATCGCGCCCGAGCAGGATGCCCGCCAGCAGGTCAGCCTCCGGGGAAGGGAACAGGGTTTGCAATGTGGCATACGCACGGTCGTGCAGGGCAAAGATCGCCGCTTTGATAGGGTTGCCCCGGTCGAATTCCACCCGGTTAACCCGGGGATTGGTCATCAGGCTTCCGATGCCTTTGCGAGCCAAAAAATCCTGAAAGGAAAAATCATCGCCATCGGGCGGCGTCCGCAACTGACCGGTAACGCTGATGCGCATCCCGTAAGCCCAGGCGCTGCCGGGTTGCATCTGCACCAGCACCCGGCCAGAGATTTCAGCGGGGTTCACCTGTTGCGCAAGCCCGTCCAGGACTTCCAGAGATTCCACTGCTACAGTCAGGTTGGTCACAGTGTCACGAAAATCGGGCGGCTTGACCACCGTTCCCACCATCTGGACCGTGCCGCGGTCATTGTAATACGCGGCGTGCTGAGGTGTGAGCGCAGGCTGTGCCGCGGCATAGCGCCAGCCGCCCAGACACAGGGAAGCTGCCAAAAGCGCACCCGGCAGGCGTTGATCGACCCGCGTCAGGCGGCGCAGGTGGTGGGTCAGGGCTGAGCGCCCGGGCAGGCGCCAGGCTAAAATCATCGCCAGGAGGCACAGCAGCATCCCCGCCAGCCAGCCCCAGGCGGGGATTGCGACCCGATCCGCCAGCAGGATGCCGCCCACGCTGGTCAACGCCAGCCAGAAGAAGGGCAAAAAGCCCTGGAAAGGTGAGCGTTTTGTGGGTTGTTGCGGGGACGGCGCTGGCATGGCACATCTTTCGCAAAGCGAGCTAAATCGGGATCAGCAGTCTAATTTTATCAAAGATATGGCATTGTGCGGTTGAATGCGCAAAACATAGGTCAAAAAAGTGTTGTGATGAGGTTCCCGGGGTTTAGAGAGTGCTGAATATAGGCTCGTATGGCAACCACGGCTCAATACCCTTGCAGGGCACAGGGAGTGCTACGCGAAGGGTTGCCCCTACGAATTGATATAATATTAGTCATATTCGTATTTAATATAATTTCATAGTGATTCATGAACCTATTGTTTAACATCATTTGTTTGTAAACCCACTCTTTTATTAATTACACATACACAACAGCCCCCCTTTAAAAATTAAAACCGCTGGCTAAAACTGCACTTCAGCCAGCGGCATTGGTATTGACCCGTGCCGCGTTATGCCACGCCCCGTTCCGCGCGCACCGCTGCCAGCACCTCCAGCATCTTTTGGTGGATAACCGGGTTGGCGCACACAACGGTGGATGGTGTTTGCAGGTAATCCGGGCCGCCGTAGAGGTCTGTCACCACGCCGCCTGCCTCCTGCACAATTAAACAGCCCGCGGCGATGTCCCACTGACCGATGCTCACTTGCCAGAACCCGTCCAGTCGCCCGGCAGCCACATACACCATATCCAGCGCTGCAGACCCCAACCGGCGCACGGTTTGCGCCTGTGTGTTAAAACGGATAAAGTTAGCCGCGTTATCATCCTGCGAGTTATCTGCCTCCTGAGGGAAACCGGTCACCAGCATGCAGTCCACCAATTCCGTATACTGCGACACCTGGAGGGGAGCCCCGTTCAGGGTTGCACCCGAACCACGCTGAGCCGAAAATAGTTCCCCGCGTTCGGGGTCATACACCACGCCCAGGGTCAGCTCGCCTCGATAGGCATAGCCGATCGAGACCGCGTAAAAGGGCACCCCGTGGGCATAGTTGAGGGTGCCGTCCAGGGGGTCGATGAACCATTGATGTTCCTTAGAACCCCCCGATTCGCCTGATTCCTCAGCGATGATGGCGTGCCCGGGAAAGACCTGCTGGATGGCATCGATCAAATAGCGCTCCGATGCATAGTCCGCCTGGGTGACCAGGTCCCGGCTGCTTTTGTGGGCAATGTCCAAATCTTCACGTTTAAAATTCTTTAAAATATCACCCGCGTTGACAGCAATCTGGTTAACGAAATCGAGGGTGGGTTTCATAGTGAGGTTCCTTTCATGGTTTCGATCAGATCAAGGCTTCATTGTAGCACATGCGGATCGTGTGCATGGTGATTGAAGAATGGTAAAGCAGAATTTGGAATCATTAATTGGAAATTGGTACTGCCTGTATTGCGGTTGTTTTCCGGTCACTTTTTCGGGAGGTTTGTGTATAATCGTCAGTGCAACCATCGGTGTGAAGCAATGCAACCTTATTTTGATAAATTCTGTTCTGGACAAGTCATAAACCAGATTCCTGATCACCTCCCATCATGATTACCCTGCGCCTCGACAAAGTCACTTTCTCATACCCTTCCACGCCCATCTTTAGCGATGCCTCATGCGAAATCCAGCAGGGCTGCTATGGGTTGATCGGTCCCAATGGCAGCGGAAAGACCACCCTGTTAAAGCTGATCCTCGGCGAGCTGAAACCGGACGCAGGTGTGGTATTGATCGATAAGCGCATGAACGTTGCCTACATGGCACAGGAAGTTGCCCTCGACCCCGAACAATCCGCTTCTGAAGCCGTACGCCAGGGTGCGGGGCGCGTCCTGGCCCTTGAGGTCGAGCTGGCTGAACTGGAAGCAAAATTTGCTCATCCTGAATATTACGCAGACGAAAAGCGCCTGGCGCGCTTGATCGAACAACATGAACGCGCCCTGAGCGCCTATCACGAGCTGGGCGGCTCCGGGCTTGAGGGCCAGGTGAAAGCCCTGCTGACCAGCATCGGCTTTAAAGACCATGAGCTGAACCTGCCGGTTAAAAACCTTAGCGGCGGACAGAAGAAATTGCTGGGCCTGGCGCGCATCATCCTTAGCCGTCCGGATATCCTTTTGCTGGATGAACCAGACAATCACCTGGACCTGGACGGCAAAGCCATGCTCAGCAAGTTGATCCAGTCCTTTCCGGGCAGCGTGGTGATCGTCTCACACGATCGTTATTTCCTGGATATGGTGGTGGATGAGATCCTGGAAGTTGGCCACGGGCGCATTGAGCAATTCAAGGGCAATTATTCAGAATATACCTTCGATAAACAACTTCGACTGCAGCGGCAATCTGTTCTTTTTCAGGCTCAACAGAAAGAGATCTCTCGCCTGGAACAGGCGGCAAAACGCCTGATGATGTGGGGCAAGGTTTACGACAACCCTAAATTTTCCCAGCGCGGGATTAACATTCTCAAACGCCTTGATCGGTTGGAGAGAGTTGATCAACCCCCTTCCGACGCGAACAGGATCGAAATCAACCTGGGCGGCTGGCGCGGCAGTGAAAAGGTGCTGGAAGTCACCGATGTGAGCAAGGGCTTCCCCACTGCGGACGGCAGGGATACAGCCGTGGTGCTGGATAAGATTAACTTCCTCCTGCGCTATGGCGACCGTGCGGGACTGATCGGCCCCAACGGTGTCGGGAAATCACTGCTGATCCGACTGATTTTGGGAGAGTTGCCTCCGGACGGCGGGACGATCTACCTGGGCCCCAGCATCAAGGCAGGTTATTACGCCCAGGAGTTTGAGACGCTTGACCCAAAACCGGGCTTACTGGAAACCGTCTGCAAAGCCGGGAATTTTTCAGAAAACCGCGGCGTGGCGTTCTTAATCAAATATGGCTTTAACTATGAACAACGCGATACCCCGGTCGGGTTGCTCTCTGGCGGAGAGCGCGCCCGGCTGCAAATCGCCCTGATCACTCTTTCTGGCGCCAACTTCCTCCTTCTGGATGAACCCACCAATCACCTCGACATTCCCTCCTGCGAAGTGCTTGAGGATGCCCTGCTGGATTTCAACGGCACCCTGCTGGCAATCTCCCATGACCGATATTTCCTCGATCGAATTGCTAACCGGATCATCGAGTTGCGCGGTGACGGTTTAAGTGAATATTCAGGAAATTATTCGGATTACGAAATTCAGCGTTTATCGCCAGACTCCCCCGATTAAATTGCCGAGCGCCAGGGAAGCCAGTCCTGGCGCTCTTCAGAAGGAGAAGAAAAGTGTGTTTGTTGAGGCTATTGTAGCATTTTAGCAGGGTCTCTACTTGACGGCTCTCCTACGATCACCCTACGCACGCCCTCTAAAACAGGTGATTTTTAAAAATCAAATGGAATCAGCGCTGAATTCAAGAATCTTATACTGAAAATGCCCGGCTATTCGTAACGTAAGGCTTCAACCGGTGCCAGGTTTGCTGCTCGATTGGCAGGATAAAAACCAAAGAAAACGCCAACAGCCGCCGAGAACAGGGTGGCCAGCAAAACAGAGTTCAATGTCACTGCGATCTCCAGCGGGGTGCCGCTGCTCGTGGCAATCTGGCTGACGACGGCGGAAATCCCCCAGCCCAGGACAATGCCGATGGTGCCGCCAAACAGGCTCAATAACACCGATTCTGTCAGAAACTGGATTAAGATATCAGCCTTTCGCGCCCCCAAAGCTTTGCGCAACCCTATTTCCCGGGTGCGCTCGGTCACAGAGACAAGCATGATGTTCATGATCCCGATGCCGCCCACCAGCAGCGAGATCGCCCCAATGCCCCCCAAGAAGATGGTCAGCACGTTGGTGATGGTATCTGCAACTGCCAGGATGTCCTGCTGGTTAAGCAGGGTGAAATCATCCGGGCTGCGCGGTGGGATGCGGTGCGTACTGCGCAGCACCTCGCGGATCTGCCGGAGGGCCAGGTCTGCATTATCGGTGTTGACCATGGAGACCAGAATATTCTGAACCCGGTCAGATGCCCCGCTCCCGCTGCGTGGCAGGCGAGCCTGGGCGGTGGAGATGGGAATATAGACGTTTTTATCAGGGTTATTAAACGCGCTGCCGCCCTTAGCTTCAGTCACACCCACAATCCGATACGGGTATCCGCCAATCCTGACCGTATTTCCCACCACCCCGGCGCTGCGCCCGAGTAATTGCTCTGCTATCGATGGCCCCAGCACCACCACGGCGCTGCGTCCCTCAACCTGGGCTGCGCTGACAAATTCACCTTCCGCCATGGTCAAATTCTGCACGAACTGGTAATCGGGAGTGATTCCCAGGATGGACGTCGTCACACTGCGATCAGCATGGGTGATCTCAGCAGCACCGGAGAAGACCGGCGCCACATAGGCGATCTCTGATGTGCGCGCTGAGGCCGCCAGGGACTGTGCATCCCGCAGGGTTAGTTCCTTAGGATTGGTGACATCCTCGCTGCTGTTGCCTCCCAGGACGTAGATCACATTGGTGCCAATGCTCTCGATCTCCCCGGTGATGGAAGCTCCAGCGCTTTCTCCCAACGAGAGCAGGGCAATCACCGACGCCACACCGATCACAATCCCCAATATCGTCAACAGGGAGCGCATTTTATTGGCGCCCAGGCTGCCCATGGCCTCCCTGATGTTCAGGATCAGATTCACTGGCGCACCTCCTGTTTTTCGATCAGCCCGTCACGCAGGTAGATGACACGCTGAGCCACCGCCGCCACCTCTGCATCATGGGTGACAATCAACAGCGTGGTGTCGTTGGTGTGGTTCAAAGACAGCAAGAGGTTAATAATTTCTTCTCCGGAGGACGTATCCAGGTTGCCGGTGGGTTCGTCCGCCAGGATGATGGCAGGGCTATTGACCAGGGCACGCGCCAAAGCCACTCGCTGCTGCTGACCGCCTGAAAGCTCATTCGGCTTGTGATGCACCCGATCACCCAGCCCCACAGCCTCCAGGGCATCAAGGGCTAATGCTTTACGATTGCCAGTCATCCCTGAATAGCGTAAGGGCAGCTCAACATTGGCCAGCGCGGTTGCCCGCGGCAGCAGGTTGAACTGCTGAAACACAAACCCGATCTTACGGTTGCGCACTTCAGCCAGTTCATCATCCACCAGGGTGGAAACCCGTTCGCCATCCAGGTAATAGTCGCCGTCGGTGGGGGTATCCAAACAGCCAAGCATATTCATCAGCGTTGATTTACCAGAGCCGGAGGGACCCATGATCGCCAGCACTTCTCCGGGCGCCACAGTAAAACTAACGCCGCGCAGGGCATGCACCTGGACCTCCCCCATCTGGTAGACCTTGGTCAGGTTCTCAATTTGAATGACATATTCCTGCTCAGCCATGGTTCATCCTAATTTCTAAATCCGCCAAAACCCCCACTCCCGGGACCCATATTAAAAGGCATCAATCCGGTGATTTCCGCCGGTGGGTTGAGCACGATCAATTCACCTTCTTGTATTTCTGCTTCAAGCACTTCGCTGTAATAATCCGAATAAAAGCCCAAAACAACAGGCACGCCCACATACGCCTCACCCCGGCGGACAAAAACCTGCTCCTGCCCGTTAATGCTGACGATGGCTTCGTTGGAAATGACAAATACATTCTCGATTTCTTCGATCAGGATCGACACAGCCGCAGTCATGCCAGGCCGGATGCTCACATCAGCATCTTGCATCTGGATGGTGACCGTATATTCGACCACACCCTGGCCTGAACTGCCCACCGGAGAAATTTCCGTCACGGTTCCATTGAAGGTTTTTTCATAGTATGCATCAAATACCAGGTGTGCCGGCTGTCCTTGGCTCACATAGGGAATATCGATTTCCGAAATTTGCACCGCCAACCGCAGTTCAGCCAGATTATCCAACTGAACCGCCCTGGCACCCATCTGGACGACATCGCCCACCTGTGCGGGCAGTTCCGTGATCACGCCAGCGAAGGGCGCTTTTATCGTCGGGCTGTCCAGTCGCGATTGGGCAATCGCCAGGCGAGTTTCCAGGATGGTCACCTCGTCGGGGTCCGGCCCATCCGTGAGCAGGTTCACCCGGTTTTGCAGACTGGTCAGGCGGGCTTCGGCCAGCTCGATCTCGAGCTCAGCTTCTGCAATTTCGCGTTCGCTAAATTCCGCCACGCAGAAGTTTAAATTGGCCTGGGCAGTATTGACCCGCTGCAGGTTGGTAGCATTTTGCTGGAAGTTATATATCTGTTCTGCCTTATCCAGCTCCTCTTCCAGTTCCTCGATCTTGTCGTCTGAACAGCGCCGAAAATTCATCACCGACCGCTGATTTTGCAGGTCTTCCAGTTGCTCTTCGGCATTCAACAAATCCAGCCGGGCTTGTGCCAGATCAACGCCCCAGTTTTCATAAAGCTTATCCAGAGCTTGCTGCGCGTTGATCACGTCAATTTGGGCTTGCAGAATCTCCACTGACAGGGAGTCCGTTTCCAGTGACATCAGCACCTGGTCTTTTTCAACCCGGTCACCCATTGCGATCCCGACCTCGCCGATAATGCCGCTGGCAGACCAGGTCAGAACGGCAGTTTGACCAGGTTGGACAGTGCCGGTGCCGTAAATGAAAGCACTCAGGCTGTCCCGTTGATAGGGTTGTGTTTCAATATTAGCCAGAGCCCGGTTGGCTGCCTGGCGAGTGTTAAAAAACCGCCACCCAATATACAAGCCAGCCAAAACCAGGATTAAAAGCAGTATCCACAGTCCTTTTTTACTTCTTTTTCTTCTTTTACTTGTTTCCGTCACTCTCTTCCTCCAAACCTCGCGGGTAGCGTGAACCCGCTGTTATCACATCCTTCACCCGTTAGGAAAAGGCATATTTTTATCCCGGCAATATCCACCATGATATTCAGCCTATATTCCCATTTTACTCTTCAGATTAGAGAATGGTAATGAGTGGCTATTAGCTGGTAGTTGGTCCCGCTTCGCGTAGCACTCCCTGTGCCCTGCAAAGGTATTGAGCGCATGCGTTCGGGGATTGCATAGCTCGTAGTTGATCACTGGAAAAAGTTCCTGACTCCTGCTTCCTGTTTCCTGATTCCTGATCACCACTCACCAATCACCACTCGCCATTAGACAGCGCGGCGATTTCTGTTTATAATGGGGGGCAGCCTCGAAAAAATATTGGTAATCACTGGAGGACCTATGACTCGTAAATCACTTGGCTTTGTACCCCTGATCTGGCAGTGCGCATTTTGTGACACCCAGAACCCCGGCCCGATTAAAAGCTGCACGAACTGCGGTGCACCCCAACCCGAAAACGTGGAGTTCCTGCAGGTCAATGAAGCGCGCTTTAACTTCATTAAAGACGAAGCGCTGATCCGCATGGCCAAATCCGGTCCGGATATTCACTGCCCATTTTGCGGCACGCGCAACCTTGCCACAAACGATATTTGTACAAATTGCGGTGGTGATCTCGGATGGGGTGGCAAAGAACGCCAGGTCGGTCAGCGGGTGCGCTCCGTCACCGAGGCGCAAGCCCCACCGCAAATCGATGATTCAACGGCCAAAAAGCGCAAAGCGCCCACGCTGGCGATCATTCTCATCATCCTGGCGCTTATCGTGGGATGCGTGGTATTGCTGGTCATGCTCCTGCGCACCGATGATGTCACCGCTACGGTCACCGATGTCCTGTGGGAGCGTTCCATCAACGTTGAAGTCTACACATCGATTACCGAAACTGCCTGGCGTGATGAAGTACCCATTGGCGCCCAGGTGACGTATTGCTCATCCACTTACCGGTATACATCCAATACTTACGTCTCGGGCGCAGTTGAGGTCTGCGGTGATCCCTATGTGGAAGACACAGGCACCGGCGTCGGCGAGGTGGTGCAGGACTGCTCCTACGAAGTCTATGACGATTACTGCGAATATACGGCGATGGCATGGGTTGTGGTTCGGACGGTCACCGAAAGCGGTTATGACCTGTCGCCCTTCTGGCCGGCGGTTAATTTACACTTGGGCGAGCGTGAAGGTGAACACTCAGAGAGCTATATGATCAATTTCAGTGATGGCAGTGATACTTACCGATTCACCACCGCCAACGCCCAGCTTTTCTCGCAAGCAGAAATTGGCAGCCGCTGGATTTTGCAAATCAATCAATTGGGCGGCGTGCAATCTTTGGAACCGATCAATTAAGCCTGCGTTTAAAGCAGTTGCTGAAGATGTAGCCAGCCCACCTTCGTTTTTGGTGGGTTGGTTTTATTAATATTGATGATCTCGCGGAAATTTCCTGCAGAATTTTCACTCGCAGCGAAAACCACGTGCCACCCCGTCTAAACGGCCCGGATAATTTCCCCATCACCGGTCATCTCAACGGTCTGCCCGGGCTGTAAGATGAGAAAGTCTGCATCCCATGCCCCATTCAGTAAACGTCTGATCAGTACCAGGTCGCCAGCCAGGCATTCAAAGCGCCAGCCGCGGCGTTGTGCATCGTTCCGAGCACGCTCTGAGGCTTTAGCGCCATCCCCATTCCCAAGGTCGATATAGGCGGCGCGTTCATAATGCTCATGCCAGGCTTGCATCACCTCCATCAGGTAAGAGGCGTTGTCCGCGCCGTATTTTTCAACGTATGCGGCATACAGCGTTTCCGCATCGCCGGCGGTAAAAGCCCCCATCGATAAGGGTGTCGATTCAGATTCACCGCGCTCGACGAAGTCCTGTACGTACCAGTAGGTTCCCGGACAGGCAGAAAATTCCTGATCATAACGCTCCCGTCCGCCCAAAAAAAGGGTGATGCAATCATGGGCGCGCGGGATCACCAGCGGGATCGCCCCCGCCTGTAAGCCATGGGCAGCCTGACCGCACAGGCCATACGCCAGAATCACCGCATCGTAGCAGCCTGCCTGGTCTGCGGAACTAATATGGGCTTGAAGAACATGGCGTAAATTTTTGGGGTTGATATGCAATCCAAAACGTTCGAAAACCACGTCCACCACGTGGGATGAATGAGCTGCTGCCAAGTAGACCGGGCGCGCCAGCACATCACAGGCAATACACTTGATGCGCATGAAGCCGCCTTACAGCCCAGCCCAGAAATTGTTCAACGCGTTGAACAGCTGTTGGGGTGTCTCCCAGTGGGGCAAGCCCCTGGTGGGAGAAATGCGGACGCCCTTCCAGTTTTCGCATTCTCGCAAGACCATGGGCAGCATTTCGTAATTTGTAAAGGGACCAGCGTCGTAGACCACCAGAACCGGAGGCTTAAGCGCCATATAGACGGTCTCTCGCACAGCAGGTGTGAGTAATTTTCCGCTCAGAAAGAAGGTAGGCGCATACTGTGCCCCGGGTTGGTGAGCGGTCTGGTAGGCATAATCCACAAACTCCTCCGGAACCAGCCCCTCAAAGACTTTGTTGAGGAAATAATAAATACTGGGACGGGTTGTGACCAGGTCATAAATGGGTCTGTTCCACAGGGGAACCGCCAGGCCTGTATAAAACGTGTTCTTTGCCCTGGACCGGGCTTCGCTCTGGGCAAATTTATCCATCCGGGGCGGGTTGAATCCGGTGGGTGAAATCATCACCAGTGAGCGGAACAGACCTGGGCTGCGAACTGCTGCGCGTGCGGCAAACTCACAGGAGAGCGAGAGCGCAATCACATCAGCCGGTTTTTTAACCACCTCTTTGAGGAAGTCGTGAATCGCGTGCTGATACAGTTGCGGGCTGTACAGGCGGTCTGAGCGTTCTGACCAGCCAAAGCCGGGCAGGTCAAGGGCATAAACCGGTCGCTGCCCCTGGTAGTGTTCAAATAAAGGTTTCATTTCATAAGCGCTGGGAGCAGCGTTGATGCTGTGCAGCAGGACCAGGGGCGTCCCCTTGCCGCTTGTACTGGCATAATAGCTGATGCGTCCCGCGTGTTGAGAGAGGAAATCGTGCCTGTCTGCGTCGAGGGCTTTATCCAGGGGCATGTCGTGGCGGATATATTTGCGGCTGAAGAGGATCCAGCCGGCAACAGCCGCGGCTATGCCGGAAAGCAGTCCGGCTGCTCCCCATGCAATACCTTTGGTAGTCTTCTTGATGGTTTTTCTCATTGCCGACCTCCAGGTAGAATCGGTTCTCAATCCATGAGCATCATGCTTAAACTTTAGCACATCTTAATCCGATTAAGTGAGGTCGCTCTTCGATTTCCTGCTGCGCTTGATTGTGTTCTCCCGAACGGAAAGACCGACCTGGTCATATCCTGCCACCCTGTCTCCCACGCCCCAAGTTTTTGTCATCATCAGGAATGGTCAACCAACACGTCATGAAAATCGTACCCAAAACGATACTGCTTAACTATCCGTGATTCAAGATCAGTTTTTCGCTTTATAATAAGGGCATTAATCAATCTGTTTTAGGAGGATTCAATGGACCTGATCGAGAAAAAACGTGCCCAGGCCGCCTGGGCGATGTATGATTGGGCAAACTCATCCTTTGCCACCACCATCATGGGGTCAATTCTGCCCAATTACTTCGCGGCGTATATCGCCACCGATGGTGCACTTGCAATCTGGGGATACACCATAGCGATTGGCAGCCTGATCGCGGCGTTGATCAGCCCGCTACTGGGCGCGATCGCCGACTTCCGCGGCTCGAAGAAGAAGTTTATGGCTTTCTTCATCGCCGTAGGTGTGATCAGCACCGGTTTACTTTTCATGGTTAAATCGCCGGATGATCAACTGCTGGCATCGATTTTGTATATTTTCGGCACAATTGGATTTGCGGGGTCGATGGTGTTTTATGACGCCCTGCTGCCCCATGTAGCGGATGATGATGAAATTGACCAGATCTCCTCGAAAGGGTATGCCCTGGGTTATATTGGCGGTGGGTTGCTACTGTTGATTAATGTGATCATGATCTTTTTGGGTCCTTCTTTGCTGCCCCATATGAGCGAGGAGCAGGCCACCATGCTGATGATGCGCCTGAGCCTGGCCAGTGTAGCCGTCTGGTGGGCAGTATTTTCAATCCCAATCTTCCGACGAGTGAAGGAGCCCGTTCGCATGGTAGAAACCAGCGAAATCGGTCAGAACGTGTTGACCGTAGGATTCAGCCGCTTTTTTAATACTTTAAAAGAGATCACCAAATTCCGGGATCTTTTCTGGTTTTTACTGACCTTTTTTGTGTATGCCAACGGGATTGGGACGATTATCACGATGGCAGTGGCTTTTGGTACCGATCTGGGCTTTGGCACGATGATCCTGATTGGCACCCTGTTGATGGTGCAATTTGTGGCGGCGCCCTTTTCTATCTGGTTTGGCAAGCTCTCGAAGAAAATCGGCATTAAACAGTCCATTTCCCTCAGCCTGATGGTGTATGCCGTGATCGCAGTAGTGGGCTTTTTTATGTCAAAAGAATGGCATTTCCTCTTGCTGGGGTTTGGCGTGGCGATGGTGCAGGGCGGAAGCCAGGCTCTCAGCCGCTCGTTAGTCGGTCAGTTGATGCCAAAGAGCAAAACCGCCGAGTTTTATGGCTTTTTCAGCGTGTCGGAGAAGTTTAATACCGTGGTGGGGCCTTTCATTATGGCACTGGTCACGCAACTGACAGGCGATGGTCGCTATGGAATTATTTCTCTGGTGGTTTTCTTTGTAGCCGGCATCCTCATGCTGCGGAGCGTCGATATCCAACGCGGGGTCAAGCTGGCGCAGGAAGTGGACGCAAAGATGGTTGAGGTGGAGTAATTTTCGATATCCCAATTACGCCCATCTCTTGTGTAAGGAAACAGAGGACGGTCTTTAGAACGTAGCTGATAGCTGAAGGGGAACAGTTGTCAGCTTTCATCATATTTGCTGATGCCCGAATTCCAAACACCAAATCCTTCATCCCCATTGGTTGAAGGTTCTTTAGCGCAACAGGTTGGGACCACCTTCAATGAACGCCGAACTTAATTCAACGTGCCTAAAATGTGATCTACTCTAGATTTCGGATGCTATAATTAAGATCAAACCATTTCCCACCATTGGAGACGAAACCTTACAGCCATGAAGAAATTTCGAGTTGCATTACTGGCCAACCTGAAGAAAAACGCACCCTGCTGGGAGGGCATGCCTGAGGATCAATGGGATGACCTGGATGGCGAGACTACGATCCAGGCCCTGGTCGAGGCGATAAGGGCAGGCGGACACACCTGTGAGTTCCTGGAAGGCGACATCACCATCGTCGATACCGTCCGAAAGTTCAAGCCCGATATCTGTTTCAATATTTGCGAAAGCCATTTTGGCGATGCGCGTGAAGCCCAGGTTCCGGCTATCCTGGAAAAATTGCGCATTCCCTATACCGGGTCACAGGTCACATGCCTGGCTTTAACCCTTGATAAACCAATGACAAAGCGCATTTTAACCTACCACGATCTGCCCACGCCGGAATTCCAAACCTTTGAACGCGTCGATGAGCCCTTAGACCCAAAAATGCAGTTTCCACTATTCGTTAAGCCCAGCCGCGAAGGTACCGGTATGGGGGTTTCTGCCAAATCCATTGTCAGAGATGAGTACGAACTGCGCGAACAGGTGCGCATCATGGTTGAACGCTATCAGCAAGCTGCTCTGGTGGAGACCTTCATTGAAGGTCGGGAGGTGACGGTGGGCTTGGTCGGAAACCTGGTGGGCCCGGTAGCCCGTCGCATCCCGCATGATGAGAACCTGCCCCGCATCCAGGCGGGGTTGCGCTTCTTTCCGCCGCTGGAGGTTGACCTCTCCCCCTTCTTTGAGACGGATATTGTCTACGATAACCGGTTGAAAGTTGACCTGGCTGATCAGCTCACCTACCTCTGCCCGACACCGCTGGACGAAGACATGGTTGACGAGCTCAACTGGCTGGCGGCGGCTGTCTTCCGGGTGACCGGCGCGCTGGATGTGGCGCGGGTGGACTTTCGTTTAAACATCAATGAGGACTGGAAGCCCTATATCCTGGAGATCAACCCCCTGCCCGGGCTCACGCCCGGCATCTCGGACATCGTCATCGAAGCCGCTGCCGAAGGGGTCGACCATACTGAACTGGTCAACATGATCCTCGAAACTGCGCTCCGTCGATATGGGTTGATCGCGTAAGCATTCAGGCCAATGCAGGGGGAGGATTGACCGTCCTGGCATAAATCGGGCTTTGCCATGTTTCCTGGAGCAATAAACACAATCGATGATCATCTCTGATTTCACTTGGCGCCATTAACCAACGCCTTCCAAATTTTGGGATACAATTTGCTGGTTGATTTGTGAGGAATATTTATGGAACCCTTGTCTATCCCGGAAGAATTCTTGGGTGAGGTTGTCGCCAGCCATGAACGGATTCAAACGGTGGTTAAACGCCTGGCCAAAGAGATATTTTATAGCATCGATTATGTGGGTAAGGTGCCGGTTTTACTGTGCCTGCGCGAGGGCGCTGCGCCTTTTCATCGCGATCTGATTCATGAACTGAATAAATTATCCTTTGATTTTGAAAGCGCCTGGCTTAAAACGCGTCATTATTATCGGGGGACTGAAGGCACCGGCGAAGTAAACATTTTTTCTTACGAAGGGCCTGAGCTGGCAGGCAGGCTGGTGATCATCGTGGAAGATATCATCGATTCCTCTGCGACGATTGTCAGGGTGTGTGATTATTTGGATGAAGAAAAGGTCGCTCGTCGAAATATCTGTACATTTCTATTTAAAGAACATCCGGAGAATATGGAGTGGCGCAATACCGGTTTGAATGGCTACCGGCACCTCCCGGAGGTACGCCATGTGGGATTATTCATTGAACCACTGTTTGTGGTCGGCTATGGGCTGGATTACAGAGAATTTGGCCGGAATGATAATCAGATCATGCTATTGACGCCGGCAGGACAGGCTTGGGTTGACCAACAGATTGCTCAAAGAAACTCAGGCGGATAAGTGTGTTTTTATTGAAAATAGCTGGTCAACAATAGGTTCTCAAGCGCGCTTGCAGCGTGTCACTGACGACTGGTAAGTCGTCATGTTTGCTGGCCATACTGGTCCATGGCTTACCGGTGTTGACCAGGGTTACCTCGACCCCTGTTTGCCTTTCAATTTCACTGATCAGGTTTTTCACCTTGCCAGTCAAATGTCCCCATTGACGCACATCCCTGACGTCCGGATCATAGTGCTCGGCAAAAGTCAGCGCGATCTGATTGGCGCCATTGAGCTTGATTATGCGTACCAGTAACGCATAATCGATGCCCTTTGCTTTTCTCCTGATCTGGCGTTGCCCTGTTTTGGGGTCGATAATCGAACTGTATTCAAGAATCCCCCGCGTCTGCATTTCTTCGACGGAGAACTCATCCACGGCGCCCATCGAGCCAGTTCCTTCGCGGGTCGGCAAAGCCTTAACGCAAACAATCACATTGTTAACCAGGCGCCAATTTAAGCCTACGCCGGCAATTATTGAAGGCGCAGTTACATCAACAGAGGTGACATTAGGATATTCGCCATGATAGCGGGAAAGGAATGTGCCCTGTGTGCCCTCGAGATTGATGGTTCCCTGCCGGGCCAGTCGATTCGCCAATTCTGGAATATCCTCAAGATAAGGCTGCAGGGCTGGAATATCCCGGGCCAGTGGTGCTATTCGCAAGGCAGCGTGCGCCATGGCAATGCCTGTCCCACTTTTGGTGCTGCCAATCGCCTTCATGCTGCTACTGTGGGTTTCCTCCTGAATATTCTCGGACGTGATGATCGGGCACAGCGGATCAATGCGTACTTTTTCAACTGGCAGTCGAAAGCGATTGACTTCGGAAAGGAATTTATCCACATTGACAGCCGTCCCCGGGCCAAGACCAACCAGCGCTTCTGAAAGAATAAAACCCAGGGGGAGCTGGTTGGTAACGATATAATGCTCGCCGAAAAAGAGCCCATGCTCGGGATTGGTACCACCGCAACCCCGGAAAACACCCAGCGATTGATCTCGATAAGCCTGCCAAGCGCTTACCAACCCCTTGCCTTCATCGCCCCAGAATCCACCGACAATAATGTTTGCTCCCATTACCGTTACCTTTCCATTTATTTGGTTCTGTCAAACCAGGTTTCAAGCCGCACCTGATGATATCACAGAGGGATTAAATTTTAAAGACCTTCACCGCAACGGTATGCTCAACGAATTGTGAAGCAATGCCCTTCGGGGTCAACCGCTTCGGCAGCAGACTTGCCATCTTCCAGGAGGCGAATTTCGCCAATGTTTACCCCGGCGTCATGGAGTTTCTGCCACATCTGTTCTAAGTCATCCACCTTGAAGACGATCTGATGCTGTTTACCCGGGAGTTCATCCGCGCCGCCATGCAAAGCCAATGAACATGCCCCGGCGTCAAGTTCAACCCACATTTCGTCAGTATCGTCTGCTACATGGCTTGGATAGCGGACTTCCAACCCGAGCAGATCCCGATAGAAACGCACTGCACCTGCCATATCCTTAACAAACAAAATGATTTGATTAATTGAAGCTCGAGTCATTGTGATTCCCTTGTAATTAATGGTTTTTTAATACAGCAACTGATTAAACCCAGTTACCCATTTTTCAATAGGGCTCATCAGGGCCTGCCCAGCCAAATACCGCAAAATCAACCCGGCCATGGGCATCAAAGAGCACGCCTTCTTCCTCTAAAAGGGTGCGCTGAATAGCGTGTCCGAAACCATCACTGCGGATGCTGATTTTGCCCTGCGCGTTGATCACCCGCTGCCAGGGGACATCCGGATACGAGCGATATCTGAGGGACGCCAGGGCATATCCGACCATGCGCGCAGTACATCCGCCCACCAGCTCAGCGGTGCGCCCGTAGGTGGTCACTTTTCCTTTTGGGACCAGGCGAACCAGCGCGTAGATTCGTTCGTAAAGCGGTTCCATTGTCAATCTTTGCAGGCTTTAAGAGAAAACATCCCTGGTAAAGGCACGCGCAGATTTGGGAATGTGAACAATTCGGCAGCGTTGGGTTTCATTTCGGGATTGACGGGTTCGGTGAGTGCTTCATATTTGTGCGAAAATACCTCCATTTGCTATAGAAATTCGCGCAGGTCGCTGCTGCGGCTTGGATGGCGCAGCTTGCGCAATGCTTTGGCTTCTATTTGGCGGATGCGTTCGCGAGTCACGTTGAACTGCTGGCTAAGCTCCTCCAAACTGCGTTCCCGACCATCGAACAATCCGAAGCGCTGTTCCAGCACCTCCCGCTCCCGTTCAGACAATGAAGATAATGAGTTGTTGATCTGCTCTCGCAAAATTTCCTTTTCCGCTTCATCCATGGGCATAATCACTTCCTGATCTTCAATGAAATCTGCCAGGGTACTGTTATCCTCATCACCGACCGGTTTTTCTAACGAAAGCGGTTCTTCGGCAATTTTAAGAACATATTGAATCTTAATCGTTGCGTCTTCCAGGGCTGCAATTTGCACGGTGTCCAATGGAATATCATCAGCCAGCGCTTGTTGAATGGTTACTGCCATGGTTGTATCGATAAATTCTGACTCAATCGCAATCTCTTCAAGGGTTGGCTCGCGTCCCAATTTCTGGGTCAAACCTTGCTGAATGCGCAAAACACGCGAGATCATCTCATACACATGCACCGGGATGCGGATGGTGCGGGCTTGCTCAGCAATGTAACGACTGATTGACTGGCGGATCCACCAGGTCGCATAGGTGCTGAATTTATAGCCCAGGGTGGGATCAAATTTTTGTACCGCTCGCAGCAAGCCCAGATTCCCCTCCTGAACCATGTCCAGTAAGGGAATCCCCCGGTTCATAAACCGCTTTGCCACACTGACCACCAGGCGCAGGTTCGCCAGGGTTAAGACCTGATGAGCTTCACCGTTCAGTAAATCAATCTGAGTGAAATTCTCGCGCAGTGCTTCATCCCCCGGAAGGTTGATGTCAAAGAATGCCTGACCCGGCAGCCTGGCTTTTTGTAACAGGAACGCCCCCATTTTTTCCAGGAGTGCAGGCGGCAATACATAGAAACACAGGTACAACCTGAATATCTGATCGATTAATGCCCTGTCCTTTTTTTCCGGTTCCCAGAATTCGGTGTCAAAAAAGTTGCGCATGTATGAGGGTTCATCCAGTTGCCAGGCAAGCCTCAGCCTTTGAGTTTCCAGCACCATGCGGCTTAAATCTGGCATATTGACCTGGCTTTTCCTGACCTGTTTTTTGAGTTGGCGATTGATCGCCAGGATTTCGTCAAAGATTACCCGCATTAATGCCGTTATCTCCCCCTGTGTTGCTTTGTCAAGCTGATCATCCAGCGCTTCAACCAGGCCCTGCGCTTTCATTCGGCTGGCAAGCCAGAATTCGTCATCAGCGTCAAGCAGATTGATATGCCCAATTTCACGCATATACAGTCTGACGGGATCATTCAGCGCGCTGAATAACGCGTCACTGCCGGGAAGGTCATCACGCTTCTCGTTACCCGTTGGTTCTGAATCTTTTGCGGTCATAGCAGTTTGGTTAGGAGTGCTCTCCGATCAAAATTAACAAGGAAAACAATCCCAATAACAACCCTTATTTCATTTATAACACCCATAAATTGACAATTACTTTGCCCTGGCAAAGGATTGTTGCAAAGCATGGTCAAGCTTTGCCCGAACCTGGACATACTCCAGGGCTGTCTTTTTTACATCAATGGATAATTCACCGGATTCATCTCGCTCCTGGGCCTGGAGGAAAACCAGTTGATCCAAGCCTTCGTCAATTCGAACCCGCCGTAGACGAATAAAGGTTCGTACCAATGCTTCTAATTTCGCGTCCACCGGTTGCAAGCGCCAGTCCGGGTAAGTCTCTTCGGACGTGTTTTCGATGAATGCTTCTTTCATCTCGGCAGATAAACGCTCATGGATAAAGTTCAGTGGCTCTTCCGCTTCTTGATCGATAGATTCCTTTAAAAGTTTGAAGAATTCTCTGTGGTCAGTATCTGAGAAATCATCAACATGGATACAGGCCAACTCAAAACTCCTGAAAGCCCGATCGATATAGTTAAGCAGGGTTGGATCTGAAAGCAATGCCAGCAGGCAGGCCTGTTCAAGCTGGCGATGGGGCGTCAAGAAAGCTTTGGTTATGCTTACGGGATCTTCGGGGGTTGGACGGGATGCTCCTCGTCTGCGCGCAGGTCTTCCAGCAGGGCGGGTGACCAGGGCGCGTTCGTCGACTTTTAACAAGCGCGCCAGGCGCTGGCGGTAAGCCTCCCGCTCAACACTGCCCCTCACGTCTTCAATCAACGGCAAAACCTGCGCGGCGATCTCCTCCTTGGCTTTGGGGTCATCGAAGTCCTCCCGCTGTGCCAGGGTTTCCATCACGTGGATCACCACGGGTTTAGCGTCTTTGATGATCTGAGCCCAGCGGTCGGGGTTCTCCAGTGCGATCTCATCCGGGTCAAGGCCTTCCGGGAGGGTCGTTACCCGGATATCCGCCTTGAGCCGTCCTTCCATTCCCATCAGGCCGCGGGAATCGAAAAATAGTTCACCTTCCCGCTCCAGGGACTGGCGAGCCATCTCCAGCCCGCGCAATGTCGCCTGCTGCCCGGCAGCATCCGGGTCAAGCGCCAGGATAATCCGGCGTGAATAGCGTTTGATCAGGCGGAACTGGTCTTCGGTCAGGGCAGTGCCCATGGGGGAGACGCAGTTCTTAAATCCAGCCTGGTAAGGGCCGATCACATCCAGGTAACCCTCAACGATCACGACCTGGTCCTGCAAGCGAATCTCTCTGCGGGCTGTATCCAGGCCGAACAACAAACGACCTTTATCGAAAACTGCAGTCTTGGGTGAGTTGAGGTATTTGGGGATATCATCCGGGCGCAGCACACGTCCACCAAAGCCCGTCATGCGCCCCTGGTGATCGCGAATGGGAATCACCAGGCGGTGCCTGAAACGATCGTATACGCCGCCATCGTCCCGCTCGGAGACCAGGCCAGCTTTGATCAGATCGTCGAGGGAGATCTGGCGTGAGGTCAAATAATGGGTGAGGGCATCCCAGGAATCGGGTGCATACCCCAGCGCAAACGCGTTGATGGTTTCGTCCGTCAGTTTACGAGCATAAAGATAATCCAGGGCTGCCTTCCCTGCGGCGGTGTTGCGCAGTTGATGCTGGAAGAAAGTCACTGCCATGCTGAGAACCTCCCGCAGGTGCTCGTTCTCTTCTACCTGTTCCTGCTCCTTGGGGGTGAACTCCTGCAGCGCAACGCCTGCGCGCTCTGCCAGGTAGCGCAGGGTTTCAGGGAAATCCCAGCCCTCGCGCTTCATCACAAAATTGAAGATGTCCCCGCCCTCGTTGCACTGCCCAAAGCAGCGCCAGGATTGAGAATCGGGAAATACAGCAAAAGCGGGTGTTTTTGTGTTGGGGTGAAAGGGGCAAAAACCGGTGTAATTCTTCCCCGAGTGACGTAATTTCACCGTCTCGGAGACGATATCGACAATATCCAGCCTTCCCTTAATCTCATCAACGACGCTCATAAGCTTATCCTACCTGAATTATAAGGGAAAATGGAGAATAAGACTCAGAAATGTGTTCAAGATAGCAAATGCTGTCCATCAAAACATCAATTCCTGTTTTCTGTTCCTTTTAAACAGCGTTCCTTCTTCTTAATTTCTTATCAGCTAATTCCGAATCCAAAATCAATCACTTGACTATGGATTTTCTACTCGGTAGAATTCTTATTGAAAAATATTTTCAATAAGGAATAATTATGGATTGGCAAGAAAAGCTCAATCAGGAAGGGCTCAGGGTGACTCATCCACGCCGGGTGGTCATCTCCGTCCTAGAACAGTCTGGTACTCCTCTTTCACCGCAGGCCATTCACCGGCGCTCGCTGGAGGCTAAAGAAGAAATCGGCCTGGTATCTGTTTACCGCACATTGGATCTGCTGACTGAACTCGGGCTGGTGAGACGAGTTCACGGTCAAAACGAGTGCCAGTGTTACGTGCTGGCATCGCCCGGACATTATCATCACCTTGTCTGTCAACATTGTGGCTCAGCGGTGGAATTCAGCGGGATGGAAGATCTTTCATCCCTGCTTGCCCCAATAGAATTAGAAACCGGCTTTACAATCAATGAACATCTGCTCCAATTTTCCGGTGTTTGCCCGGAATGTCAAAGGAGAACCGGCTATCATGATCAGGAATAAGAAAACAAGCCTTTGGAAACTCGGCTTGGCCTTGTTATCCATCTTGTTTCTGGTCGCCTGTCAGCCAGAGCCCGATCAGGGACCTGTTGATGATGGTCGCCTGCAGGTCACCGTCAGTATTTTGCCCCAGGCTTATTTTGTAGAGCGCATCGGCGGTGATTTTGTTGCGGTCAATGTGATGGTTGGTCCGGGTGAAGACCCACATACTTACGAACCTAAGCCCGACCAAATGCGGGCGCTGAGTCATTCACAGCTATTTTTCACCATTGGCACTGAATATGAAGACGCCTGGATGCCACGCTTACGGGAAGCTAATCCTGAGATTACCTTTGTCGATAGTGCTGCCGGTATTCAACGCATTCCCCTGACCAGCCCGCATGATCATCCTGATCAAGAAACCGATCCCGAGAAAACCAATCATTCAGGAGAAAAAGGCCTTGACCCCCATGTTTGGCTGGCGCCCGCCAATGGGAAAATAATCGCCAGCAATATTTTTAAAGCCCTGCAGGCCCTGCAGCCCGAGCACGCAGATGCCTTCCAGTCGAATTACGACGCTCTGCTTGCTGATATCATGGCATTGGATGAAAAAATTGAAGGTTTGCTTTCAGGAAATATGGGAAATGCTTTTGTGGTGTTTCATCCTGCCTGGGGCTATTTTGCCAATCAATACAAGCTTGAACAGATACCTGTTCAGGTCGGCGGCCAGGAGCCCAGCGCCAGCGACTTGGCAGCCCTCATTTCCACCTCCAGACAAAAAAACATCCGCGCCATCTTTATTCAGCCGACGTATAGTACCGCCATCGCACAAGCCATTGCTGCAGAGATCAACGCTGAGATTGCAATTGTAGACCCTTTAGCACATGATTGGTTAACCAACCTGGAAGGTGTTGCAGAAGCTTTCGCCGCCGCCTTGGAAAAATAATGTGCATCAATAATCAGGTTTCAGGTCGCTGTATCATGACAAAAAGATACTGAAATCAATTAAATGGAAGATATAGAACACCCATCATGAATGACATATTTAAAACTTCACAGCCATTAGTCGAAATAAAAAATCTTTACGCCGGCTATCAGTACGAGATGATACTTGAAGATATCAATCTAACCATTGAACAGGACGACTTTATCGGGTTGATTGGCCCCAACGGCGGCGGTAAGACGACCCTGCTCAGGGTTATACTCGGTTTGCTTCAGCCCAAAAGTGGCAGCATCGCGGTCATGGGCGAAAAACCCGAAAAGGGTCGTCGGCGCATTGGGTATGTGCCCCAATTTGCTGAATACGATACAGAATTCCCAATTTCAGTTCGAGACGTGGTCCGAATGGGGCGCCTGAGCAGTCAGCGCCTATTTAAACCGTATTCTACCGAAGATGACCGGCTGGTCGACGAACGCCTTGCTTGGGTGGGCATGCTCGAATATCAAGACCGAGCCATCCGCGAACTTTCCGGTGGGCAGCGCCAGCGGGTTTACATCGCCCGAGCCCTCACCACAAACCCCGCGCTGCTCGTTTTGGATGAACCCACCATCAGCGTGGATATCGAAGCCCGCACCCAAATTTACGAGCTGCTGCATAAGATCAACCAGGAAGGCGTAACGATTTTCCTGGTGACCCACGATTTAAATGTGATCTCAAGCTATGTTAAGACCATCGGTTGCCTGAACCGAAAATTACATTATCATGGTGAAAAACAGATCACCGATGAAATGCTTCAATCGACCTACGGTTGCCCGGTTGACCTGATAGCCCACGGACTGCCCCACCGGGTGTTGGCTGAACACGAAGGAGGGAATTAATGGCAGAATTACTCAGCTATAGCTTCATGCGCAACGCGCTGATGGCCGGGGTTCTGGTAAGCCTGACCTGCGGGATTATTGGTACTCTGGTGGTCCTCAAGCGGATGGTATTCATTTCCGGTGGAGTGGCTCACACTGCCTATGGCGGTGTGGGATTGGCTTTCTATCTGGGTGTGAACCCAATCTTAGGGGCGGTAGCTTTCAGTTTGATTGCATCTTTTTTAATGGGTTATGTCCAGCGTCAAACCCGACAGCGACAGGACACCCTGATCGGTGTTATGTGGGCTATCGGCATGGCAATTGGGATCATTTTCGCTGATATGACCCCCGGTTACAAAGCAGATCTGATGAGCTACCTTTTTGGCAGTATTTTGGCGGTAACCCACACGGACCTGTGGATGATGCTGGGAGTAAACCTTTTAGTGCTCAGTTTCGTAATCCTCTTTTACAAGGAATTGCAGGCAGTCGCGTTTGATGAATCCTTTGCCAGGGTGCGTAATCTGCCTGTGGATTTGCTTTACATAGCTCTGGTGGCAATGATTGGATTGGCAGTTGTGATGCTGATGCGGGTGGTCGGTTTGATTATGATCATCGCCTTGCTGACCGTCCCCGCTGCAATTGGCACTCTATTTCTTAAACATATGAAACAAATCATGTGGTTGGCAATAGCCTTGAGCCTGATATTTACAACTGGCGGTTTGTTGTTGTCTTATTTTTTCAACCTGACCTCAGGCGCTACCATCATCTTGATTGCCGGAATAAGCTATCTGAGCGCGTTGCTGATCCATAAATCTTGCCGGCAATGCCCAGCTTGAAAAATATTCTGTTCGTGATCTGTTTGGTTTTATCAAATCACTAAGGCAGAAGGATACACACCGGTTTCTCTCTTACCACTCACGATTACCCATACCTAATACACAATCGGGCTGATTTTTTGAAGAGTATCCAGATGATGGTGAGAAACAATCTCGCGCACCGTGTGGGTCAGACCGCGCGTCACCAGGCTGTGGGTGCGGACAAAATCCCCGGAGTAATTGACACCATCCAAAAGCGTTCCATCGGAAATGCCGGTGGCGACAAAAAAAGTGTCATTTGAGGAAACCAGGTCTTCCAGGGTCAGGACACGCGATAAATCAATGCCAGAAGCTTTTGCCAGCCGGCGGTCTTCAACATTACGCGGCCAGAGAATGCCCTGCATCGTGCCCCGCATCGCACTTAATCCACAGGCAGCCAGCACAGCCTCGGGCGTTCCGCCAACGCCCATCAGAACATCGATTCCAGTTCCCGGCCAGGCAGTCATCAGGGCACCGGCTACATCGCCGGCGGGAATTAAACGGATCCGCGCACCACAATCACGCACCTCATGAATCAATCGCGTATGCCGGGGGCGGTCCAGAATCACCACTGTTAATTCATCGATATCCATGCCCTTGGCATGCGCAATTTTGTTGAGGTTGTCTTCCACGGGAGCGTAAATATCAATCACATCCCTGGCTTCATAACCGACAGCAATTTTTGACATATAAAACATGGGGCCCGGGTCAAACATGGTCCCGGGCGGAGCAGCCGCTACGGTGGCAATCGCATTCGGCATGCCTTTAGCAACCAATTCTGTGCCCTCCACAGGGTCAACCGCCATATCCAATACAGGCAGCTCGCCGGTGCCGACCTTCTCGCCATTATAGAGCATCGGCGCCAGGTCTTTCTCACCCTCACCGATGATGATCGTTCCATCCAGATCGATCTCGTTCAACAAAAAGCGCATCGCATCCACTGCCGCCTTATCAGCCTCGTTTTTTGATCCGCGACCAAAATGGCGCGCAGCAGCCATTGCGGCTGCCTCTGTAACCCGAACGAGTTCCAGGGCAATATTCCGGGTTGGTTTTTGCGTTGTGAGGTTCTCCATATGTCCTCCTTTTGTCTACGCATCTTGAGGTCATTATATCAAATTCCATTACGACCCGGCTCTGACGTCAGCGCCGTTCATAAACAGTGTGAAGCCAGTATAATAGGGTCTAAAGACCGTCTGTGAGGAGATTTAATGAACATCGAGATGATTGGCTTCGATGCCGATGACACCCTCTGGTATACCGAGGTCCACTACCTTAAGGCACAGGAAGACATCAAACAGATCCTTAGCCAATGGGGAAAAGCTGACCAGGTCAGCGAGGTGATCGACCAAATGATCATCAACAACCTGGTAAATTATGGCTACGGCATCAAAGCCTTTATTCTCTCGCTTATTGAAGCCGCCATCCACGCCTCCCAGGGTGAGCTCCAGGCACATCAGGTTATGCAAATTTTGTCAATAGGCAAAAGGATGCTCGCTGAGGAGATTGTCTTAAAGCCCCACGTCCAGCAGACTCTGCAAAGGCTGGTCGCATCGTACCCGCTGATGATCATCACCAAGGGTGATCTTTTAGACCAGTTAACCAAGGTGAAGCGTTCCGGTATTGGGGATTATTTTTCATTGATTGAAGTTGTGAACGAAAAATCAGTGGAGACTTACGTCAGCATCTTCAAAAAGCACCACATTAATCCGAAAAACTTTCTGATGATTGGTAACACCATCCGCTCTGACATTCACCCGGTTCTGAGTTTAGGATGTAGGGCTATTCATATCCCAGCGGAATCAACCTGGGAACACGAAAATGTTCCGAGCTTTGACACCACGCATGATGGATATTATGAATTGGAGCATATCGGGCAGCTACTTGATTTAATTGCCAGGATTGACGGCAATGGGTGAGCCGTTTAACTGCCCATAAATAAGGCCTTTTAAAGGAAAAACGGTTTTACATCCTCACAAGCCTACCGCGCCCTTGTGTTCCACATCTGAAACAAACCGGCTTTAAAACATTCAAGCCAGGGATTGCAGATAACGGTAGAAAACTGGGGGAATAGAAGCCCGCTAAGGTTTCAGTTTGGGCTCACTGGATTTTTACACTATCAATCTCATCAATTTCGTAAAGCGAATCAATCAACATTTCTATGGGCTCATCATTTGTAAAACGAGCCAGCGTTGTAATTTGCATGCGGTTGTTCTTAACATTTCTCTGAGCGTTAAAATTCATCTGTTTATCAGAATGTTGAGCGATACTTTCCCTGATCGTCCTGACCAGTCCCTTGCGATACTCCGCTTCAATAATAATTAATCGTGAAATAGAGGCGCGAAGAAAGCGATTTTCAATCATATTCAGAAGTGTTAGAACGCCCAGCATGAGCGCAGTGGCGACTACAGCAACCAGGTAATAACCTGCACCCACAGACATACCAACAATCGCCATGGTCCACAAGGAAGTCGCTGTGGTCAAGCCTTTGACGTTATAGCCATAACGCAAAATCGCGCCAGCACCCAGGAAACCGATTCCGGAGATCACCTGGGCTGCAATGCGCGCAGGGTCAAAAGGGGAACTTTCCCGGGCATAGAGATGTCCCAAATTAACCGATAAAATCATGGCCAGAGTGGCGCCAATCACCAGGATGATATGGGTACGAAGCCCGGCTGGTTGATCGTGCCGTTCACGTTCAAAGCCAATCACGCCACCCAAGAGAGCCCCTACCAGTATTCGCAAGATGATTTGTTTTTCAGTAATCATCATCGGTTTTTTCCTCCAAAAATAAAATTTTCAATTTATAAGTTAAAGGATCGCCCGTAAGGTTACCCTGATTACATAATCCGCTCTCAAAGCATTTTCATCAGGTGATTAAAACCTCCTGATCCAGCCATTGATTGCTTTTTTCATAATTATGCTGGCTTGTAAACAACCTGCACAGTATTCTATCACGAACACAAACAAACTGACAGAGCGTGTTGAAAAAAATGATGTTTAATAATACGTGCCTTTTTAAAAAGTTGTTGTCAGGGAACCCTGTCAAGGGTGGGAATACACAAAGTCTTTGAGGCTGGCAAATATGCTTTACTGTTCAACCAGAGGAAATGATCTCAAGTAGTAATTTTAACCCCACAAAATCCGTGTGATCCTCAATGCGCAGCCACAGCCAGCGTCCCTGCGGCAGTGCAGAGGGCTGGTTCAATAATTCTCGAAGGCGGGCGTTGAAGTAATTAATCTTGCCCTGGGCTGCCTCCTCGGCATGCTGGGTGAGGGTCAGGAGCACAGTAAACCCGCCCCGCTCTGGAAACAGGATGCACAATCGTTGTGCCGCTTTGCGATAATCCTGTCCCCAACCGCGCTGGGTGTTGTAATAAGTTAATTCAACCTCAAAATCCGGATAGTGTGCCTGCAAATAACGGTTGACGGCCACCCAAACCGGGAAGACTTCCCTGCCGATGATCTGGCGGATCAGCTCAGGCCGAGGGGGCGCATCTCGATTTAATAAGCGTTCATCTTGCATCGGTCCGTTCCAAATTAATTTTTATACGAATCAAGGTATTAAAATTCACACAGGCAAAATTTGACCCAACGTTTTGGGCTGGTGCATAACTGTCCAACACCTATTGATTGTATCCTACAATATGTACGGGTTGATATCAAGCCCCGAAACGCTTAGATTTCGTCGTACAACAGCCACCAAACGTCATCCCCGGTAAAACCGCAACTTCGATAAAGTTGTTCTGGTTGAGACTCACTCTCCACCTCGCCCGAGACAGTGAGAAAAGCAACCTCTTCTAATGCCCGCTGAGACAATTCATTGACAAGCGCCTTTCCAAGGCCTTTTCCCCGGTAAGCCGGATGTACTTGGACCCACTCTAATGAAGCTTCTGGCACCCTCGGATCACGTTCAGCGATCCCTAAACCTACTTTGACTCCGCTGGCTTGATGAACAACCCAAACCCAGAGCTCGGGGTCATAAACAAAGTGCCCGGTCCAGGTTCGGACAATTTGAGAGCTGACTTTGATTTCAGTGTAACAATCACAAATAAAATCTGCAATTGCATCGATATCTTCCTTAGGATTGACCACTTGAAAAGTGAACCCGGGTGGACACAGGGCCTTTTCAGAGTGTCCTTGGTTGATCAGGCGAAAATAGGCTCGACGGTGGGCGAATTTGCGGCCCGAAAATATGGGTAAGCCATCAGCGTGAACAAGGGCAAAAGGTGTGTGCTCGATCTTTTCCTGACTTAAAGGGTGTTTTCCCGAGTCAGCACACCAAAACGCCATCAACCGCTGATCTTTTTTCAAGACCAGTGAAGTGACCACCCCCGCAGGATCTCGGGAAATCCTCAGCTCAGTCTCTGACCAACTACCCGCTGTTTTCCAAAATGCGTTAGGAAGTGTGCGGCAAGGGTTGGCCGTGTAAATTTCTAAAAATTCTTGCAAAGAATTCAACCCTCTCCAGTTACGGGCAAGCTTTTCGCTTGATCATCATTTTTACAGCGCATAAAGGCTGCCCAGGTCGACGGGTGACCACCACCACCGTCTGGCCGACGCTCAACAGAGTCTTCACGCCATTGGCAGCACAAAAAGTCTGAAAGCTGGACGAAATCGCTTTCAGATAGGCCATGTAGATCCGTAACAGCCTTTTTTCGGTGTGCATAGAGCAGAAAATAACCACCCGGTTTCAGCCAATTTGCCAAATTAGCCTGGTAAGCTGAACGCTCTCTGGAGCGCAAATCATGATAACAGCCAATATCCAAAACCAGGTCAAATTCTTTTCCCGGGCGTACCCCTGAGGAAACATCCCCGTGGATCACACGGCCCCTCACCCCAGCCTGGTTCAGCTTGGTGCGCGACTTAATTACGGAAATCCAGGCCAGGTCAATCCCGACCACCTGCCAGCCGTAAGAGGCCATGCTTACTAAATTGGTACCCGTACCGCAACCCACATCCAGGGCTTTACCCGGTGGGACGCTTTGTAGAAATCGAATCAATTCCGGCGGTGAAATGCCCGTATCCCAGGGAGGTTGGCCAAAATAACGCAAATTATAACGAACCCAACGAGTGATTTTGTTCAATCCTATTTCCTTGAATAGTTGTAATAAATAGGCTCACAGCCGGCCGGGCAGATTAAGTATACCGGGAAAGCCCTTAATGCCATTTAATCCGGCCAGCTTCTTTTTACTGGAGCAAAATTTTAGCAATTTGTCCAATCCATAACTGAGCAGCAGGTTTTTATCCCAGGTTTCAGCAGGTAGAATTAAAACCCCACACGTTAAAAAGAAAGGAGTGCGATGAAGAAAAAGATCACCACTAATGACGGGGTTGAGATTCCCCTGCTGGGGCTGGGCACGTGGCTGGCACGCGGTCGGGATTGTCAACACGCAGTAGAATTTGCCCTCACCCACGGCTATGACCACATCGACACCGCCCAGGGCTATGATAACGAGAAGGATGTCGGCAAAGGCTGGAAAGCCAGCGGCCGCTCGCGAGAAGATATTTACATCACCACAAAAATCACTACCTCAAACCAGGGGTATGAAAAGAGCATGCGCTCGTTAGAAAAAAGCCTGCAGGCGCTGCAAACAGAGTATGTTGACCTGCTGCTGATCCACTGGCCTAACCTGTCAAATATCGAGCGCACCTTTGAAACCTGGCAGGCGCTGGTTGAATTGCATTCACGCGGTCTGACCCGCAGCATTGGCGTCAGCAACTTCCCTGTTGATCTGCTTGAAGACTTACTGGGCAGAACCGATGTGGTCCCGGCGATTAACCAGGTTGAATTTCACACCTTTCTCTATCAACAAGAACTGCTGGCGTATTGCCGGGAAAAAGGGATTCAAATTGAAGCCTACAGTCCAGTTGCCAGGGCGAAGTTTTTCAACCACGAAAAACTGGTGAAAATCGCCCAAAAATACTCCAGAACACCCGCCCAGGTGATGCTGGCTTGGCTGGTCAACCACGACCTGGTGACCATCCCAAAATCGATCCACGAGGCACGTATTTTGGAGAACGCGGATATCTTCTTCCAGCTTGACGGAGAGGATATGCACATCCTGGATAATCTCCAACCGCAAAGGCGGTTGGTGGAAGAGCCCAACCTGTTCAAAGATTAGGGTAATCGATTAAGGGGGTTGTGCAAACAGCGGCGGGTTTCGGTTTTGCTATGAAATCGCTGCTGGAAATTTTTTTGTGTCAGCTCGTAATACATGACTACTACGGGTTAAAAAAACAGGCCGTGTCATCGCACGGCCTGGTATTTTCTTGTTGAGTGCAATAAATTGCGAGATCAGACTTCCTGGGCAATATCGACCATCTGCTCGAGAATCAACTCGAGCGCCATGGTATGGCTGCAGCGGCCGCGTGAGTGAAAAAATTCACACGTACAGCCCCACTCCCCATCTTCATAGGTCACCGTGTGATCGTTGTGATTCCCTGTAAACAGGACATTGAATTGCTTGAATACAATCCGTTCTCGTTCTTCTGCGTAGCGTTTGGCTTTTTCCATTTTGCCAATCATTCCATAGTCCATGGCGCACTTTTCCTTTCTATAGGTGGGGAAATAAAAAAAAGCACGCGCGGTCCTGCCGGCGTGCTATAAACTCTTTGTCTTCGGTTGATTGTTTGCATATGTACCTTTTGCACACAGCTTCATGGGTCTGAGTATAAACCTCCTCGCCTGTAATGTCAAATTCTTTTTTCAAACACCAGGGCATCTTCACCGCCCACGTAGTATTTCTTCCAGCGGTTAATGATCGCATAACCTTGCCCCTCATACAGGCAAATAGCCGCCCGGTTAGATTCCCGCACACTGAGCCGGATGTTGGGCATATCCAGGTCCCGTTCGCAGGCTGCCAGCAAAGCCAGGGCGATGCCGAGACGCCGGTATTCAGGCATCACGCCGAGGGTGGTCACCCAGCCGATGCGCCTTTCAAGATCACGCTCGCCAGCAATGAATCCCACCATCTGCTCGCCCACAAGTGCCTTTAAACGCACCACACCGGGCAGGGTCAGCACGCCGATCAGGTCCCAAAAAGGCCACAGGTCTTCTGCCGGAAAACACGCCCGTTCGAGCTGGGATAACTGGGTGTAATCGCGCCAACTGGCAACGTGGATGGACCAATCGCTCATACTGAAACTCATGCTATCTGGTACGCCTGGCTCGCATTGCTCAGGGTGATTTTTAAAAATCAATGCTGCTTAAACAATGGACGATAAAAATATTATACCTTGATCACTTATACTGACAGGCCGCTGAATATTTTCGGATCAAAACCAGGTAAAATACAGCAAAGACCACCTCGCTCAACGAATTTACGGAAAGAATGACGAGCGCCGAAACGGGTAAAACATGAACATCGACCTGACCATCGAGGCTGAACAGACTGAAAAAATCCTCACCGGGTTCATCCGCACTGAACTGAACCGGGCAGGGTTCCAGCGTGCCCTGCTGGGCGTCTCCGGCGGTCTGGATTCAGCGGTCAGCCTGTATTTATGTGCCAGAGCGCTGGGACCTGAAAATGTGCTGGCGGTGCGCCTGCCCTATAGGACCTCGCCGCAGCATACGCTGGTTGATGCACAGGCGATGATTGATGCCCTCGGCGTCCGGTCGCTGACAGTCGAGATCACCCCCATGGTCGACCCGTTGATCGCTAAATTCCCCGATATGAGCCGCTTACGGGCGGGCAATCTTATGGCACGCATGCGCATGATCGTGCTGTTTGACCAATCCGTGGTCTTCAACGGTCTGGTGGTGGGCGCCAGCAATAAAACTGAGCTGCTGCTGGGCTATACCACCGTCCACGGCGATTCGGGCGTTGCCTTGCAGCCATTGGGCGATTTGTTCAAAACCCAGGTGCGCCTGCTGGCCCGGCACCTGGGCGTACCTTTAACAGTGATCAACAAAGCACCTTCAGCCGACCTGTGGGAAGGACAAACCGACGAAGATGAGCTGGGCTTCACCTACGGCGAGGTCGACGGGCTGTTGTATTTGCTGGTCGAGCGGGGCTATCATCCCGAAGCCTGCATCAAAGCGGGCTTTGCGCGCGAATTTGTCAAGCGCGTGGTGCACAGGGTGCGTCAGAACCACTTCAAACGGGTCATGCCGCCCATTGCCTGGCTCTCCGCGGACAAAAAGGCGTATGACCTCTCAAGTCTGTGGGATTGGGGGCGGAATTAATCACTGGAGCCACCTGCATCCTTGGCAGGTATCTACATCTCAGGCGGAAACAATGAATCATATTCACACACCGGCGCAAAACTCCGCCGGTGAACCGCACACGGCCCCAACTCGCGTACCGCCAAACGATGCGTGCGGGTGGCATAGCCCTTATTGCGGGCAAAGCCGTACCCGGGGTGGATCTGTTCCATCTCAATCAACACGGCATCCCGACCGGTTTTAGCTAAAATTGAAGCCGCTGCGATCGACAGAGAACGGGCGTCGCCCTTGACCAGGCTTGTTTGAGAGACTGTTACCCCCGTCAGGAGCAGGTAATCCACCAGCAGGTGTGCAGGAGTCACATTCAGGGCGTCCAGCGCCCGCTGAGCCGCCAGGCGTGTGGCCGGGACAATACCCATATGATCAATTTCCGTATTGGAAGCGAAACCCACCCCCCAGCCCAGCGCGACCGTCCTGATCTCTGCTGCCCAGTGCTCCCGTTCAGCCGATGTCATGATCTTGGAATCGCGGATACCGCTCAGACGGGACATTAAATCAACCTGCTCACCCGGCAGTACCACCGCGCCGACGGCCACCGGCCCGGCCAGCGCGCCGCGCCCGGCCTCATCGATGCCAGCCACCAGGGTTGCCCCCTTTTTCCATAATTCGTTTTCAAAGGAAAGGTCCGGTCGTTCGGGCAGCAGCGCCGGGTCAAATTTAACCCTGGGCGTCATACAGCCCCTGCCTGGCGTTTGAGCGGATTTTCAGCAAATCGAACGCCATGAGTAACGAATCCTGCACTAGCCTAACCCTGCTGTCAGGATCAAAATACCAGTCGATCGCCACTTCACACACACTGTAACCCATCTGCCAGGCGATGAATAATACTTCAGCATCAAAAGACATCCCGACCAGGGTTTGCAGGGGGAAGACGGCATCGGCGACATCACCCCGGAAGCACTTGAATCCGCACTGCGAATCCTGGATTCCTGGCAGCACCAGCCCGCGCACCATGGCGTTGAATACCCGCCCGATCAGGTGCCGATAGCCCGGCTCATCATAGCGCACCGACCCGGGCAGCTCGCGCGACCCGATGGCCACGTCCACCCCTGCCAGGGCGGGGGGTAAAAAACGGTTCACCTGGTCAATGGGCATCGATAAATCAGCGTCGCATAAAAAGCGGTATTCGCCCTGTGCTGCCAGCATGCCGCGCCGCACAGCCAGGCCTTTCCCGCGCGGTGCTTCTGTTAACACCCGCAGGTATGGCATGCGTTCCTGGTAGCTTTGAGCAAGGGTTAAAGTTGCATCGCTGCTGCCGTTCTCCACCACCAGTACTTCGGCTGGATACGCCTGCTGCGCGAGGAAGCGGTCAATTTTCTCCAGGGTGGATGGAAGCCGTTCAGCTTCGTTATGGGCTGGGATAATGATGGAAAGGAAAGGTTGGGTCAAAATGTCACCCTTAATCCGTTGATCGATCAGAGATGAAAAAATGGCAAGGGAACGATGGATTTGTGGTCGTTCACCTTCCCATTCAACCGTCAGTCGGGGTGGGCGGACTTGAACCGCCGACCTCCGCGTCCCAAACGCGGCGCGCTGGCCGTCTGCGCTACACCCCGGCAGATAAGAGTATAATCCGAACCATGTGTAAACGTCAAGATACCGTCCTCGTTCTTTTTCAAAGCGCGGCTTACCTGGCCTGTGTGCTCATATTGATGTTCAGTGCTGCCGCCTGCCAGGCTGGTGAAAGCCCCGCGACGATTGTGCCTCTTGAACCTGCTCCTGCTCAAACAACCGGTGTGCCGGTTGCACCTCATACAGCCAGCGTTACACCAATTGCGTCGAAAGCAGTTTCCGCCACGCCTACAGCGCAAGAGCCAAGCCCAACACCGGGGATAACCATGACCAGCATTGATTGCCGCCATGCAGGGGGACAGGTTCTCAGCGAAGCATTGTTCAGCGAGCACCTGGGGGAAGACCTGCACTACCTGCTTTACCTCCCGCCCTGTTACCACGAGGATCTCACAGAAGATTACCCGGTCACCTATTTGCTGCACGGTCTTTCCTACACACAGGATCAATGGGTGCGTCTGGGCGTGGCTGAGCAGATGGATGCCCTGATTTCCGAGGGTCGGATTGCCCCCTTCATCATCGTCATGCCCGCTGAAGCCCGGTTCCAACCGCCACTCAACTCTGCCTTCGCCGATGCCCTGGTGCAGGAATTGTTCCCGTTCGTCGATCAGCAATACCGCACCCTACCCGAGAGAGCTTACCGGGCAATTGGTGGGCTTTCTCGTGGTGCAGCATGGGCGGTCCACTTTGGCTTTGAGCATCCGCATCTCTTCAGCCGCGTGGGAGCGCACAGTCTGCCCCTGTTCGAAGTCGATGGTGGTCGGCTGGATGGCTGGCTGGCAGAAATGCCTGACGCTGGTCTACCCGATTTTTTTATTGATATTGGACGTTCTGACCCTGAGCGCTGGTCTGCCCAGAACTTTGCTGACCGTTTGAATGCTTACCACATCCCCCACATCTGGTACCTGTTCAACGGCGGACATACCGAAGCCTACTGGTCAACCCATCTTGAACTTTATCTACATTGGTATGCACAGGATTGGTATTAAAATTCTTTAAATAATCAAGTAAAATAGGGTTACTTACACACTCATCCAGGAAAGGGAGCACACATGTATCAACAGATCACCATTGTAGGGTATTTAGGTAATGACCCTGACATGCGCTTCACGCCAAATGGTCAGGCGGTTACCAGTTTCTCAGTTGCCACCTCCAATAAATACACCAGCAACACCGGGCAACGGGTTGATGAAACCACCTGGTTCCGCGTTTCGGTATGGGGGGCGCAAGCAGAATCCTGTAACCAATATCTCAAAAAGGGTCGGCCCGTTCTGGTCATCGGTCGATTGCGACCAGATCCGCAGACCGGTAATCCCAGGATTTTCAATCGCCAGGACGGAACACCAGCTGCATCCTTTGAAATCACGGCGCAACAGGTTAAATTCTTGCCATACGAATCTCGCGGCGGAGGCGGCGGTGAAGATGATTTCGGCGACGTACACGGAAGCCCAGAAACCGACGACGAAATTCCCTTCTAAGCCAAAGAGCCTATGACCCAAAAACCAATCCCTAATCTCGAAATCCCGCAGGATCTGGAGTCTAAATATGTAAATTTCGTCCGGATTGCGCATACGGTGTCGGAGTTTGTCCTCGATTTTTCTCTGCTGTTACCGGGCGTCACCAAATTCGAGGTTAATTCTCGCTTGATGATGTCCCCTACAGCTGCCAAACTGTTCTTGCAGGCCCTGACAGAAAACCTTAAGCGCTATGAGACCAATTTTGGCAAGATTACCATACCGGGCAGTCATTCATTGGCTGATGACCTGTTCCGCCCCATCGATCCACCTGAAGGTGGTTGATGGATAACCACCTGGAGTCGCTTTCCGATCGGATCAGGGAGTCCTTTGAACGGAAAACTGAAAAGCGGGATAAAGCGCTGGCTCACAGCCGCGAACTGACGCGCCATGCGGCGCGTGCCATTCGCGCGATCCATCGCAATGAGGCCAGCCTCGCCCGCAACCATCTTGCTCAGGCAAAACTGCTAGCTGAAGCCCTGCGAACCGACCTGGCAGATGAACCCGACCTGTATTTTTCCGGTTATACACAGGACGCGCTTAAGGAATATTGCGAGGCTCACCTCACCGTGACCATCATCCTGAATGAGGATTATTCCACCCCGGAGGACCTGCAGGTGAGCTATGCCACTTACCTCAACGGGATGTCTGAGGTGGTTGGCGAGTTGCGCCGCAGGATCATGGATCTGATGCACACCGGTCATTCCCCTGAAGTCGAACGCCTGCTGGATAATATGGACAGCATCTATGCCCTGCTGGTCACCATGGATTATCCCGATGCCCTCACCTATGGCTTGCGCCGCCGGACTGATATTGCCCGCAGCATCATCGAACGCACCCAGGCAGATGTGACCATCAGCTACCGCCAGCAATTGCTCGAAAATCGGATTGCTGATCTATCTGACCGGTTATCCCGCTATGAAATGCCGAATGAAATGCTCTGAGCCGCCTGCTCAGCTCGCTCAACCAATTCGCTCCACAAGCCAACCCGGGCGCTGTATTTGATCCTCAGTTCATGCCAGGTGATTAACACCCCGGGTACCTGTGCTGCTAACTGCGATCCGCTATCGAAAACACCTGAGCCTGGATACGCTGTTTTAATCAATTGCTATCAAACAATAGCGCCATATTATCTGATTGACTCAAGATTCGCCTTTTTTCTTAAATAATGCTAAACTCTTAAGCAAGATAAAACATGAAGGATACAAGTAATCCCTGGCAGCTTCCCGAAACAGCCTCCAGCGAAGCCGCCTTCCCACCTGAAGCAACATCAGTGCCCTCTGAACCCAAATACATTCAATTTTGGGAGCGCTTGCGCCACTGGGGATTGGGCGATTCTGTCCTGCGGGGAGCTACCGTATTGACGACCTCCCTGTTAATCCTGCTGGTGGTATGGGTGATGGGCGCTTTTTCCCAGCATGATCCCGAACCCGCTTATGAAAGCAGCGGTGTAGCGTTGGCAGAATCCCTGGGCGAGACAGCGCCACCCCCCGCTGTCCCCATTTTTCATGCCGGCGGCGCTGATACGGAGGGCATCTCCCGCGCAATGGGCCTGAACACCGTCCTGCCACATCGTTTAGCTCGCAATGAGGTCATCCAATACACCATAGAATCCGGCGATTCGATATTTTCCATTGCGGATAAATTCAACCTCAAACCAGAGAGCATCCTGTGGGGTAATCGCTACACCCTGGGCGATGACCCGCACCTCATCCTGCCCGGTCAGACCATCAACATCCTGCCCGTAGATGGCGTATATCACCAGTGGAGCGCGGGCGAAGGTTTGAACGGCGTCGCCGCCTTTTATCAGGTCACCCCCGAGGACATCATCAACTGGCCAGGAAACGAACTTGATCCCAATCAAATCGGTGATTATTCCAATCCTCACATTCCGCCAGACAAAATGCTGGTCATCCCGGGCGGTCAGGGCATGTTCACGGATTGGCGCACGCCGCGCATCAGCCGGGATGAACCCGCTAAAGCCCGGAACCTCGGCCCGGGCGCCTGCAGCGCCAGTTATGACGGGGTGACCGGGTCGCTCACCTTTATTTGGCCCACAACCGAACGGCACCTGTCTGGTTTTGACTACTCCCCTGAAACCAACCATTTTGGCATCGATATTGCCGGCAGTATCGGTAACCTGATCTTCGCTGCCGACCACGGCGTGGTGGTGTACGCAGGATGGAATGATCATGGCTATGGCGAGATGGTCGTCATCGACCATGGGGCAGGCTGGCAAACCCTGTACGCCCACCTCAGCCAGGTGATCGTCGTATGCGGACAGGAAGTCTACCAGGGCGACACCATCGGGTTGATGGGCAGTACCGGCAAGTCTACCGGACCGCACCTGCATTTTGAGATGCGAAGCGACGATTACGGACGGGTCAACCCCTGGAATTTCTTGAATTGAACCTGAACCAGCACTTAAAATTCGTAAATGATCAAACCGCCAGCTTGCTCAGGGAGGATTATGGAATTCGAGCCAGGTTTATGCTAAAATTTAATCATGATGACTGAAAAACGAACCGTCAGACCTTCCCCAATTGCAGGCACCTGGTACCCGGGCAACGCAATCCAGCTCAGAAATAGCGTATCTGCTTTTCTCGACGCGGCTGTAAATCCCCCCCTGCCCGGTCAGGTGGTCGGACTGGTGGCACCCCATGCAGGTTATGTCTATTCAGGAACGGTTGCGGGGCATGCTTTCAAGACTGTTCAGGGGCGCAGCTTTGATTACGTCTGCCTGCTGGCACCCATGCATCAGTATTACCCGCAATCCCTGCTGACCAGTGCTCATCGTGCTTACTGGACCCCCCTGGGCGAGATTCCCCTGGCCGATGACATAATCGATCAAATCAACGCCAGGCTGATCGAGAAAATTGGGCTCGGGCTGACCCCCATCAGCAATGATTATGAGCATTCCCTGGAGATTGAATTGCCCTTCCTGCAGGTAGCCCTGTCAGGCGAGTTCACCCTGATCCCGATTATGTTTCGCGACCAATCCCGCCAGGTGACCAAAGCGCTGGCTGAGGTTTTGGCTGAAGTCTTCGAGTCCACAGCATGCCTGCTGGTTGCCAGCAGCGACCTGTCACATTTCTATGCTCAATCCCAGGCGGAAAAGCTGGATGCACACGTGCTGAACATGCTGGAGGCTTTCTCACCCGAGGGCTTGTTTGACCTCAAAGATCTGGGGCAGGGGCAGGCTTGCGGCCTGGCGCCAATCGCTGCGGCATTATGGGCTTCAGCACCGTTGGGCGCCACCGATGTGACTCTGCTTAAATACAACACTTCAGCAGCGACCTCCGGGGATACCGCATCCGTGGTTGGATACGGCGCTGCTGCCATCACCCGCCCGTTTTGAGGAATCACACGCACCGCACACGGCCCATGATGCCTAAGCTCACCAGATCACCGCTGATCCTGATCCTGACCCTGTTGCTTCTGGCGGCTTCCGGCTGTCAATCCACGCGCGCGCCAGGCAGCGCCGAGACGCTCACAGCCACCCCCTCGCCGACACTCACCCCGACCCCCACCAACACGCCTACTTTTACGCCCACCCCCACCAGCACACTGGCGTTTACGATCACCTCGCCTCCCACCAGCACGCCGACTATGACCCCCACGCCCTTCAGAATCCTCAGCCTGACGCCTACCCCCAGCCTGGCGCCGCTCAGACCGGCGGTGTTATTTCCGCTGCAGGATAACTTTGGCATGACGATCGATTGGTCCTACATTCACGTTACCCACACCGGCTATAACAATCTGGATGAAGTCAATGACCTGTGGGCATTTATGGCTTTTCAATTGCTGGATCGCGGCATTCACCAGCGCAAATTCCGCTTTCAGGGGGAGACGATCACCGTCTATTACCTGAATGTGGCACATGCTTTTAATGACGAGCCCCTGCCCATGCAATTGGTGCTGGGCGGCACTCCAGGCGAAAATGTGCCGATCAGCGTGATCCCGGCGGGCGGCACAGCCTATATCCAGGTGGCGATCCGGGATGGGTCGACCTATTTTTCGCCGCGCAGCGCCCATCAGGAAGCCAACCGCGCCTTTGACGAACGCGATGAGGCTTATCCCTTCCTGTTTTTGCATGAGTTAGAGGCGCTGCTGCCAGAGTTGCCCGATGAGCTGATCTTACTGGCTAACCACCCGATCCTGGTGCCACGCAACAACTGGCCGCAGGTTAAGCTGGATATGGAGCGGGTCAGTTTCCTGGCCGCGCGCTACCAGCCCTTTTTCGAACTGGACCCATACGACCGCATCGTGGATCAGAGCGCCTTTGCATATGCCCTCAGAGACCATATCTTTGACGGTGAAACGGTGCCACCTGGTATTTATGCCTTTGGCAGTCGTAATTTGATCATAATTACCGGGCAATAGCTGGTCGATTGTCGGTGGTGGCTGTTCGCCAGGCGCTTGACAGTCGCCCCCTGCGGAGCCTCACCATAACAGCAGGCTGTCAACAGTCAGCTGTCAACTCCTCCAGCCAAACCGCGGCGATCTTGCGATTGCGCGCTTCCAGCGCCCCCATCAGAGTCAACAGCTTAACTTTAATTTCAGCCACCGGCCAACCGCGCGCTGCGATCGTTGCTTGCACAGCCTGGCAGGTCTTCTCAGTGAAGCGTGTCTGGGACAGCATATCCACCAGGCGCCACTGGCTGTAAGCCGCACAAATCTCCTGGATTGTCAATGTCTCCAGCTGGTCCAGGGCAGCATCGATGATCACCTTGCCCAAAAGCGGGTCTTTGCTCTCCACATACACCCGGTTGATCGGTTCTGTGCCCGAGGCGCGCACCCGCAACTGGTAGCGCTCATCCCCCTCGGCATCTTTCAATTGCATTTCAGCCACTTCATAACGGATCCCGCCCAGGAAGGCGATGCCCATCCCGGCGACCTCAGCGCCTGCGCCCAGGTTGAGGTAATGGTCGATGAAAGCTTCCTTGGCTTCCAGGGGAGCATCCACATCCACGCGGCCGGTATGTGAAGTGGCGTCATCCGGTGAACATCCAAAGGTTTCCCACAAACCCGGCATCCTGACCGTATCCTCCCAGATCTCGTCAATGGTGGTCAGCGGGTTCTCTGGCCGGGTTCCGAAGTAAGCCAGCATATCCATGATCAGCAGGTTCGCCCACGGCCCGTCCTTGTCGGTGATGTGCCCGCGGCTGGTCAGCCCCGAGGATTCCTCTCCGCCAATCAGGATGCGGTCGCGCCAATCCGCCGGTAGCGGGTTTTGCGCCCGGTAGGAGCGGTCCACACGCCGGATTTCCTCAATGTATTTGATGCCCACGGGCACCAGGAAAGCGTTTTGTAAAATGCGGTCCTTCGGGCTTCCGATAACGATCTTATAGAAGGGATGGCTCACATACCCCGGGAGTGCACCCTCTGCAGGCTTGTTCTCCTCATTGCCCGGGATCATTCCTGCCAAAATTTCAATCAGGGGGGAGCCCGTCTGTGTGGCAATCACCCGGCCGGTAAAGCCGCGTTCCACGCCCAGGTAGCGCACCAGCATGGTTAAAATTTGGTTCGGGCGGAAATATACCCCGCCCAGAGATACCACCCCAAAGCGGTCGGCGTCGGTATCCATTCCCAGACCGAGGTGGGCGCCCGTTTCCCTCACCTTCGCTTTAAGTGGATTAATAAAGGGTTCTTCAGGGTTAGCGTAATCCAGCCCGGTCAGTTCCGGGTCGCGCTGGGCATGCAGCACCGTGTAACGCACACCAGCCTCGCCCACCAGGCGGGTCAGATACCCCCGACCGGAACCATGAAACTCGTCAATCACCACCATCTTATCGCTGAAGAATTCCCGAATGCGGTCAAAGTCAATCGGAATGCGGGCATTCCCATTGCCGTTATCTTTGATCCACGCCACGTAATCATCCAGCGGATCAAAGCCGCGCAGACGCCCTTCCTGCCGACCTTCTTCCATATTCGTGACGCGCGCATCGGCATCCTCTAATTGCAATTCGTTGATGCGAAAGGCGATGAAATCCGTCAGGTTAGTGGGCGCCGGGTAACCCAGGCGCGGGTTAAACTTAATCCCCTGCCATTCCGGCGGGTTGTGGCTGGCTGTACAGATGATCAGCCCAGCCACCTCATCGGGTGGCAGCGCATCCGTCAGGTAAAAGGCTAGGGCTGGCGTGGGTGTATCGCGGTTGGCAAATTCCACCTGGAAACCATTCGCCAGGCAGACCTGTGCAGTCCATTCTGCTACCCGGTCCGCATTTCTACGGGTATCATAGCCGATGACGATCTTGCGTCCAGCCAGGTTCTCTCTGCCCACAAAATTAGGTACACCAACATCGTTTAGAAAATCACAGATTGCCTGGGCTACCTGTTTGGCACGCCGCTCGGTGAAATCTGCGCCCCAACGGCCGCGCACCCCGGACGTGCCAAAACGCAGGTACTTACGGTCGTAGATCATGCGCAGCAAGCCCGGTCCGTGTGTATTGCCGATCAAGCGCGGGTCCTGCGTGCGCAGGCGGAACATAAACAATCGTTCATAAATATTGCCGATCTGGATCACCCGGAAGGGCATCCAGCGATCTCGGTCCTGCTCAAAGTCCATGCTGTGGAGCAGGGGCAGAATTTCATGGTCAATATCATCTCGCAAGCTGTCAAAGACCGGTGCTGCCAGGAATTCTGCCGCTAGGTTGATCGCCTTTTTGCGCAATTGCCCGGTGAGGGGCAGGTAAACCGCGTCGATCAGCGCCCGGCGCTCCCGGCCGGCGGCATCTTGGGGGAGGTACTGCTCCAGACGGTACTGCGTCCCCGTGGCAGCCAGGGTCAGCAGGATGCTGAAGGCTCGCGAGGCATGAATTGGCATCTGTGCGATTAATTCAGGGTCTGAAATCACCCGCTGCGCCAGGATATCGATAAATTGGTCCATGGCAGCCACTGAGGCATGCCAATCTGCTTCGCTTTCAGCGGTCATCAAAGCCCGGTTGAACCGGTTAAAGGCCGTCCCCAATTGCAGGACTGTGATCTGATCAAAGGCAAACTCCAATGGATCCATGTAATACTCCTAAAAATAAAATACTGGTTTTATTGATTTTCTATCCCATCAAACCGGTGGTTTGATCACCCCGGTCTGGGGATCAACCCGCCGCGAGAGACGTTTAATACTTCCAGTCGGCTGCCCGCCGGCGTGTTCGTTCCGACCTGGACCGCCTCGCACAGGGCATAGGCTTTTTCAGCCAGTTCAGCCTCCGTGTGGCGCGTGTCTGCTTCGAGCATCAGGCGCACCATGGGCTCCGTTCCGGAATAACGTAAATTGACGCGGGTCAAACCCGGCAGCTCATCTCTGAGCGCCTCCCGCAGGGCAACCACGCCCTCAAGTTCTTCCAGGTCAATTTTCCGGTTCACTGTGGCAGAGGCGATGATTTGGGGATATTTATGGATGCTCTCCGCCAGCTCAGCCAGGGTTGACCGCCCACTAGCCAGAAAAGCACGCAGCAGGTAAATCGCCGAGCGCAGCCCGTCGCCGGTGGTATGCTTTTGATCCATCAAAATGATATGCCCGGATTGCTCTCCGCCCAGGCCGATCTGGTTATTGGGGTGGTTTTGCAGGTTCATCTTGTGCAGTTCACCCATGATATATTTGTCGCCCACCGACGTTTCGACAAAGTTGATCGCTCGGTCGGTAAAATAGTTCACCAGGGCTCCGTTGCGCATAGTCGTGCTGATCACAGTGTCGCCCAGCAGTCTGCCCTGGCTCTGCAGGTAATCGCCCAGGATCGCCAGGAAATGGTCGCCGTCCACCAGGTGACCGGTCTCATCCACAAAAATCACCCGGTCCGCATCACCGTCAAACCCGGCGGCGAAATTGGCCCGATGTTGTCGGATCAGTGCGAAAAGGTCTTCGGGAAACTGGCGCACGTGCTCTGAGCCGCAATCCCGGTTGATATTCGTGCCATCAGGCGAGGCATGCACCGCCACAACGTCAACGCCCAGGCGTGAAAATACCTCGCTGGCATACCAGGATGCCGCCCCGTTGGCGCAATCCACAACCAGTTTGATCCCATTCAGGTTCAGATCCTGGTGTTCGCCCACCAGGTAATCAACATACAATTTGCGCAGGTGCGTGCCATCCATGCGCTGCGTGGACCGGTCTGCCTGTGCCAGACGCAGGGATAACGGCTTCTCCAGCAGGGATTCAATCTCCAGTTCGATGCCTTCGCTGAGCTTCAGGGCGCCCTGGTTAAAGAATTTGATCCCGTTCTCGTTCACCGGGTTGTGAGAAGCTGAAATCACCACCCCGGCTTCTGCATGCATTTCGTTGACCATGAAGGCGACCCCGGGCGTGGGGATGACCCCCAGGTCGATCACGTTGGCGCCGCTGGCCAGCAGGCCCACGGTCAACGCGTTTTGCAGCATCTCACCCGATTGACGGGTATCGCGCCCGATCACAAAGGTGGGATGCTCTGCCTGGCGCGAGATCACCGTTCCAGCCGCATAACCCAGGCGGGTGATGAAATCGGGCATCAGCGGATCGCTGCCAACATGACCGCGAATGCCATCGGTGCCAAAATACTTTCTGTGTTGTGATTCAGGTGCCATATTTGTGTTTTCCAATTTTTAAATATCCTGTTCATTCACGCTGCGCCGCTGACCGGAAACGGGTTGGCACAGCAGAAATTCAAAGTCGGTTTACCTGATCTGTAGCTCAGCGACCACCGGAAGGTGATCGGATGCTCGCCGGCTGAGGTCGCTGGTATCGATCCAGCAGGTATAGTCCACCAGGCGCGAGCGGGGGAAAAAGAAAATGTGGTCCACTGCACGCGACAGGTCAGGGTGGGTCGGACCGTCGTTTTCAGGCTGCAGGCGCATAAACTCGGGATGCGCATCCAGCAGATGCCGAATGCCTGCTTCATCTTCGGTGGCATTGAAATCGCCGGCGACAATCAAAGGTTCGTTTTTCTCCAAAATATAGGTGCGTACCAGGTCTAAAAAGCGGCTGATCTGCTGAAAGCGCATCAAATGCGCCTGTTCCCTCTTGCGAGGGATCATGTCCGGCGGGCGCTCGCCCACCAGGGTGGTCAGGTGCAGATTGGCAATAAACGGGTAAGGCGCCTCTTTCAAGCGCGTCAACAGCACATATCGGGGGTCGGTATCCCGGTTGCCTTCATAGGACAGCGGTTGAAAGATGGGGATATTGCGCGGCATGCCCGAACGCGCGGGATCAGCCAGGCGGGCAAAGGGAAAGCAGGAATGGATAGAATTTCCCATCGACCAGTTCCACCAATCTGAGAAGATACCCTTGACCATCACATCTTTTTTGACCTGCATGTGGGTTTCCATCGAGATGATTTTACCGAAGAATGCGTGGGGGTAGTGATCCGTCCTTTCGATCACATCCATCAGGCTGTGGGTCAGCCCGTCGACGTCCATGTGTTGGGTGACCTCCTGCAGGCACAGAACATCGGCTTCCAACTGCTTGACCAGCATTTCCAGCGCTTTCTGGCGCGACGCCTGGGTCGATTGGGTAAAGTCATCGAAGGTTTTTTCGCCGCCGCCGATATTCAGGGTGGCGACGCGTAGGTCAAGAGAGGTCATAGCCGCTCCCCCGGTGCGTGCTGGAAAGATCAGGTATGAATTGAAACATCATCCCATTATTATACCAACAGGAATCGGGGCGTGGGCAGTGAGGATTTCACCAGGGGTGACCGCCGGTCGGCGGACCGGAGATAGTCAGTCGGTGAGGGATGAAAAAGCAATCAACTTAATCAATGTGGTTGGCGCAGCCAACCAAAATCGTCAAGGGCTGGAAAAACTGCTGTATTATCGCCAATCCACTCGCTAAGGGTATAATCGCTTGCATGGAAAACATATATAAAATCGCTTATTTCCATCTTCAGCAGCCCTGCGTGACCATCAATGAAACCGGTGTAGAGGGCAGTCATCTCAAGTCTGCCACGCGCCCCCTCAGCCTGATCAGCCTGTCGGCGCGCCAGGAGGTCGACTCGGCTGAAGAAATCGGTCTGTGTTACCCGCGCTTCAAGGCGGATATCACCCTGGATTGTGAATGGATGCCCCCAAAGGGTGCACGACTGACCTGCGGGGCTGTGACCATCCGCATCCTGCCCGAGGATAAAAGCTGTTACCCCGAGTGTATCCTGATCCAGGAAGGTCTGCCCTGCCCGCTGATTGATGGCGTGCGTTATGCCAGCGTGGAAGCGGGCGGGACCCTGTGCCAGGGAGATCAGCTCATCCCCGAGCAGGAAGGGAACGGATAAACCGCTTCACCTGCCGATGCGAGATGAGAAAACAGCGCTCGACAACCATCTCGTTTGCAGAGTGATCTCACCCCTCCCGGGTATAATCTTTACATGCAAAAAACACTGCTGGTCTGCCTGTTGACTCTCATCCTGGCGGGGATCGCCCTGCCCGCCTGCGCGCCAGCCCCAACGCTTGAGCCACTCACAGCCAGCCCCACACGCGATTCGACCCTGCGTCCCTATCCCACTTCCACCCATACAGCGACGCCGCTGCCCACCGACTACGTCACCCCCACTTCCTCGCCGACGGTCACACCCACCATGACCCCGGTCTATTACGCGGTGCTGGAAGGCGATGATTTTTACAGCGTCGGCTGGCGCTTTAATGTCAGCCCACAGCAGATCATGACTGCCAACCCCTCGGTTAATCCGCGTGCCATGGGTGTCGGCACCACCCTGTTGATCCCAATCACCCCCGGACCCGACTCCACGGCCACGCCGTTGGTCGAACTGACCCCCACCGCCACACCATTTTTCACCGATTTCCAACCGCCAGATTGCTATCCGGACCCCCAGGGCGGGTTGTGGTGCTTTGTGCTGATAACCAACAATACCGGTAAGCCGGTTGAAAACCTCTCAGGCGTATTCACCCTGCACCATGGCGATGAAACATTGCAAGTTTCTGCCATCATGCCCCTCAACCTGCTGCCGGACGGGAACGCCCTGCCCCTGATCGCTTACATCCAGCCGCCCTTGCCTGACGCGTACACCGTCAACGCGCGGGTGAATTTCCTGCTGCCGGTCATGCCTGGCGATCAGCGCTACCTGCCCGCCACCATCACGCAGCAAACCCTGGAGCTTAACGCTGATTGCCGCCTGGCGACGGTGCGCGGTCGGGTGAGCCTGCCTGCAGGTCAGCCCGCGGCACGCTACGCCTGGGTCAACGCGACCGCCTTCGATGCTGAGGGGCGCATCGTGGCCGTCCGGCGCTGGGACAGCCCCGGGACGTTGTCAGGCGGTACCGAGCTGCCCTTCACCCTGTACCTGTACAGCCTGGACGGGCCAATCGAGCGGGTTGACCTGCTGGTCGAAGCCCCTGCCCAAGCTGAAGCCTCAGACGAAGATTGAACCGCTCTACGCCCGGAGAAAAGACCATGGACCCATTCCCATCTGCCCCGCTACCCTGGGGTACACGCACCTTCATCATGGGCATTATCAACGTCACTCCTGATAGTTTTTCAGGAGACGGGATTTTAAAAGGCAGCGACGCCGTTGAGGCAGCGGTAGCCCAGGCAGCACAGTTCCTGCAGGAAGGCGCCGACATCCTCGATATTGGCGGCGAGAGCACCCGTCCAGGGTCACAACCGGTGGATGCTGATGAGGAACTGGCGCGAGTGCTACCCGTGATAACAGCCATCCACGCTGCCTTCCCCGACGCCCTGCTTTCCATCGACACTTACCGGGCTGTTGTAGCACAGGCAGCTCTGGATAGCGGAGCTCGCTGGGTCAACGATGTGTGGGGGTTGCACGCCGATCCAAACCTGGCTGATGTGGCTGCAAAGCATGGGGCACCGCTGGTCTTGATGCACAACCGCTTGAAGCCGGACAGCGCTGAACTGCAGGCACGACTGGGCGGGCGTTACGTGGGTGTGGAGTACGATGATCTGCTTGCTGACATCCAGCGCGAGCTGCTGGAAAGCGTTGCCCTGGCACACCGGGCAGGTGTCCCCGATGCGCACATCATCCTCGACCCCGGGATCGGTTTCGGCAAGACGGTGGAGCAAAACCTCGAGCTGGTCGATCGGCTGGGAGCGATCAAAACCCTTGGATACCCCCTGCTGGTCGGTCCCTCGCGCAAATCCTTCATCGGGTACACGCTGAATTTGCCGCTTGAGGAACGCGTTGAAGGTACAGCGGCGGCGGTGGCGCTGTGCATCGATCGCGGCGCGGACATCATCCGCGTGCACGACGTGGGTGTGATGACCCGGGTAGCCAGGATGACCGATGCCATCGTCAGGCGGTGAGGGGGGATTGGTGATCCCGCGTGTTACTCTCGAGGTCTTGACAGCTTTTGGCTCAAAGCTGGTGGCGGATCGACATCGGTCGGATACAGGTTAAGTTGCTCACAGGCATTTGTAACCTCGTGTCACCAGTGGGAAATTAGCGCACATCCCAGCCGCTGGCAGTAAATATTTCGGATAAGAATAAAGCGCGTTCTTCCTCTGTCATCGGTCTGGGCTGCGCATAGTCGATCAGCTTAGCCGTCAGCAGCTCAACGCTCAAATGGCGCCCGGCATAGAAAGTATGGCGCTGAATGAACTCCCAGCTGGTTTGGACAACCACATTACCGTACATATCGATATACCAGTTCTGGTCAAAAAACAGGTTTCCCAGCCCATAGTGGACAAAGGCATCGCGGGTAAAGGCCATCGACTTGGGACGGTGCGACTGGCTTCCGTTGACGATCACCGCGCCAGCATCAGCCATGATGCCAAAATCACGCCTGTGGTGATCGGCGGCAAAATCGTAATAGTCTTCAAAGTATTGAAAGGTGGCGATCGGTAGGTAGCCTTCATCCCTCAACCGGCTGATCTCACCGGCCATCCACTGGTAATCTTCACAGGGGGCTGAACCACCGCCCGTATCCGTTGCCCAGGCAAAATCCGGTCCAAAGGCATTGCAGCCGATAAACGCCAGTTTGTTACCGTTATGGGTGATCAACAGAGGTGTTTTCGCCTCCGCCAGGTTCCGCCCGCCGCCAAAATAGAGCATTTCATGTTCGTCATACAGGTCAAGGGTGAACGGCACAACATCCACACCGTACACAATTAATGAATCGTTATTGTGGTTTCCCGTCAGCTCGATGATGTCCACGCCGATATCCATAAACAGCTCTAAATATTTCGGATCGCTGCAGAATAACAATCTTTCGGAAGTTGGGTCGGGAAAGGGACAGTCCTCGTAAAATGAGACTTCATTGGAAATATGGGTCAGATCTGCCTCGGTCAGCCAGTGGCGGACCTTCTCCCCGGGGTAGGTGACGCCATACATTTCCATGCGGTAGGCAGTCGCCCTGACCAGGGCTGTCACTCCCGTCATCACCAGGGTGGTCAGCATCTCCGAATCGCGGTTGCCGGGCTGAATAGCCGCGAGGAGGGGTTCCAGCACATCAGCAGGGATGCTTGCTGCCTGAACGTTGTGCACTAACTGAAACTGAAGCGTGAAAGGATAACTCTCGAGGTCAAAATCCTTGAACAGCGGTGAGCAGCCGTCCACCTGGATGACCTTCAATTGCGGGTCCAGCACCTCAAAGGGGAGCAGTATCCAGGCGTTGTCCTCCCACAACGCTGCAACTTCAGGGGGTTCCTGGAAGGTTTGGATACGGGCTTCACCAGGGGCGCCCCAGCGTTCAACCAGGACCTGCAACAGAAGTTCCGGCACGTACAGCCGTGTCACTTCGTCCAGCCGGCCGACAGTCATCCCCAACCAGTAAGCCTGCAACTCGTCCAAAGAGATATCATCCAGCAGGGTTGGGAAGGGTGCAGCCAGGGCAAACACCAGGGTTGAGGTCTGCAAAACCTCGCCAGAGGGCGCTTCCAGTGCCGGTCCAAACCACAGGGAAGCACCGGGGTCGGCGCTGATGACCACTCCACTTAAGGCGTCCAGTGCAATCAACTCCGATGGAAGTTTTTCCGATAGGTGCAGGGTTACAGGCACCGGTGTAGCGGTGGGAACCTGTGTGGGGGTAGCAGTGGGTGGATTGCCAAGGGTTGGCAGCAAGGGCGTTGGGTCAGGCGGAAGTTCATCGAGGACTGGTTCGGGAACACAGGCGCTGATCAGAAGCAGGAGCAGGATCACAACCAGGCTTATTTGGATAATTTTAGTGGATTCGCTGTGCATAAACTGCTGTTCCCTTCCAGGTGCTTGACTCGAGATCGATGGGTGATCATTTCCATCCCCCGATTATATCTCATTGAAAGGACAGGTAAAACCGTAAGAACGCTTGCCTGTGAAGCCGATAACATCAATAATCGGGGTTATTGCATATACAGGTGTATAATGTCTGGGATATGAACACGAAGAAGTGGAAAATAAACGCCGAGATCAGCCTCTACACGCTGACCAGGACGGTACTCAGCACAAATATCCGCATGGTGTACCCCTTTCTGCCGGTTTTCGCCCGGGGTATGGGTGTTGAGCCGGCTGCCCTGGTGATGGCCTTATCCGTACGTTCTTTTTTAGGCGTCCTGGGACCTTTTTTTGCCTCAATTGCCGACACCCACGACCGGAAAACAGGCATTCTACTGGGAATGGGCCTGTTCACGATAGGCAGCGGGATGCTTGGCATCTGGCCAACCTTCTGGTCTTTCATCCTGGGCACCAGCCTGGCACTTTTAGGCAACGGTGTCTTTATCCCCTCGGTAAATGCATATCTTGCGGATCGCATCCCCTACGAGAAGCGCGGCCGAGTCATCGCCATCCTGGAAGTGAATTGGGCGCTATCGTTTATCATCGGCATCCCCATTGTGCAGCTCTTAATCGAAAACTACAACTGGGTGGCACCGTTTTTTATTTTCACCGCCATCGGCATATTATGCTTAATCGTGTTCTTAGTGATCCTGCCCGCACAGCGCGTTTCTAAAACCGATGAAAATAAAATTGTGAAGAATTTGGTGCGCATCGCACGCTCCTGGCCTGCTCTGGCAGGCTTGCTGGTGGGCATACTGATTTCGGGCGCGAATGAAACGGTCAACTTGATCTTCGGATTGTGGATCGAAGACCAGTTTGGCATAAACTTCGCAGCATTGACGGCTGCCTCAGTGGTGATCGGGTTTTCGGAATTGGGGGGCGGGGTGATGACGAGCCTGTTTCTCGATACCTTCGGTAAACGCCGCATGATCTGGTTTTCTATCGGCGTTAACACCCTGGCTTCAGTGTTGCTGCCCCTGATGCAAGGCAACCTTAGCTGGGCTATGGCGGGTTTGGGTCTGTTTTTCATCTCCTTTGAGATCAGCCTGGTGAGCACCCTGACATTGATGAGCGAGGTGGTGCCGGACGCGCGGGCGACGATGATGGCAGCGACGTTGGGCGGATTCTCCCTGGGGCGCTTGTTGGGGAGCCTGATTGCTCCGGGATTGTTTGCAATCAGCTTTTGGGCGGTCTGCCTGGCAGCGGTGTTCTTAAACCTGTTTGCTGCTGGGTTCTTAAGCCAGGTGCGGGTAGAGCCGCACTCGTCGTCGATTACGGCTTAATGCATACCTTATACCCTCAGCACGCCGCGAAAGCCCCGCGAAGAATAATAGGAATCTGCCCCATTGTGATACACAAAGACCTGCCCATAACGCCTGTGTGCATATTTGCCGGTTGAACGGGCTGAGTCGAGTTGACTGAGGAAGTTTTTCCACCCAAACACCAAGAGGACTTAATTTTGAAAAAATGCTGAGACGCGGAAACTGTTTGAGGTGTGCGTAGAATCTTCCGTGTCGGGTGCTTGCCTGGTTCGGTGGTGGTTATTCAGCCTTCCAAACCTTTTGACGGATATATTTATCACCATTTATTGCAATTAAACCTATTCCAACAGTATCAATAAAGCCATGTGTGAAAATCACTAACCATAAATTAAAATCACTCCACACAAAAATGCAACCTAATAAAATCCCAACGAACCCTGTACTGATGATCCCACAACGATTTTGATACCCATGTGAAAGTCCGAACACAACTGATGTGAAGATAATATTGGCAGCCAAGCCCCAAATGCCTTTACCTAAAAGTGTTGATACTTCTGTCATCAGGAACCCACGATAGATCCCTTCTTCGAGAAACACAACAAATATCCATACAACAACCATCCATTGTAAAAAAGCTTTCCAATTTCCCTTGACGTTTTTAAGGACGTCGTGGTCATGAACTGTTTTTGTTATTCTTTCACTCAAGGGTTCGATAAAAGCAACTGCTGCCAGTTGAATGAGAATCCCGAATATTAGCCCCCAAAGAATTGTTCTTACCCAATCTTGAGGGGGAGATAACCCTAAATTGCTGAAATTATCATCACGGATCCAAATCGTTATGCCGATGATTAAGATCGCAAGAAGGATTCCGATACCTGGCTGTTTTTTCAACCCTGTAACGATCAGGATAGTGGAAATGATTAGTATGAGCAGTATGGGGATGATATAAGAAGTTATAACCATTTTCGTTTCTCCAATTGGTTTTGTTTTCTTGTCGTTACTTAAGTTGAGCGCTTTGTTAGCCGCCAATTTTTGCAAGGAACGCTTGCATAGCCTTTCGGCTTCCCGTTCGAGACGGAGAGATCGCAGGGAACTCAGCCAAGGGTATTATCCTGGCTGCGCCTTCGTCGCTGCCTTTGATATGACCACCGATAATCTCTGCTTCATATAGAATTTGTATCATTGGCCCTGGCCAACTTGTGCGATTAACAAATATCCAGCCTAGACAATCAATAATTTTTACTTCAAGACCCGTCTCCTCGAAAACTTCTCTGATAGCAGATTCGGCAGGATCCTCTCCATACTCAACCAGACCCGCTGGTAGTCCAACACCTGCTTCGCCTGGTGGATAAATGGCGGCAATTCCCTGTTCATTTCTTGCGACAACGGCAACGGATATGACATTTGATGAAAGTTGAATCCAACCACATACAGGACATTTCACGCGGGGAATATTGTCATCAAAGATAACTTCCCGAACTAATGGAGAAGTACACATTGGGCAATACTGAAAGCGAAGTGAGGAGATCACATTATCTGCGTAGGTAAGCATTGTTTATTTTTCCTGTGAAGATTGGCGATGTAAAACTGGCGGCGAATGTTCGATAGTATGGATTTAAATACACTGCAATTATGCTGTATATTAACCATTTAGGTTGCTATAACACAATTAGGCCTGGTTTTCTCAAACCATCAGCAGGAAATAGGCCTGCATTTATTATACTCATCGATTCGAAAAGTCGAATATCTATGGGCAACCAATTTTCTTTGAAATCTAAAAAACTTCTCAACCAAATTGGCGATGCTGTCCGCTTAAAGCGTTGTTTTAAGGATAGACGGACGTTTAAGAAGAACAAAAAAAAACGTTCTCATGGTTGGGAGAACGTTTTTTATGATCTTTGTTTGAAAAAGAGATTAATGCGGACTGGCTACCACTGGCCTGAACTTATACCCGTACACCAGGATACCGCGCTCGTCGCCATCGGAACGCAGCCTGCGGGTGACCATCTCCACCGGCATGCCGATCTTAACATCATCATCGCCCAGGTCGGTCAACTGTGCAGTGACGATGGGACCTTCATCCAGTTTGATCAGTGCCACGGTATAGGGCGCCTGCGCTTCAAAGCCGGCCGGCACTGTGCTCATACGGGTAAAGGAATACACCTCCCCCTTGCCGCTGAACACGTAGGGAGTTTTAGCCTCTCCGTTGCATTCCGGGCACACATCCCGCGGCGGGAAGATCTTCGCCTCACAATGGGGGCAGACCTCACCCACCAGGGCATAACGTTGTTTTCTTAATCTCCAGTGACGTGGTACTTCCATGACAATCTCTCCTGGTAACCCATAAATCAGCTCTTTGGCTGGTTTATTCTAATTTTCTGACTCGTAGTGTACCGAATTGAAACTCTCATTAACTATCAAATTACCCATTATCCTGCCCTTTGTCCCTGTTTCAGGCGTAATTTCAATCAACTTCCGGGTTTGCACACCAGGGTTTTGCTTCCAGAGCGCATTTTCAGGCTCAAAGGGGTAATATTATGATGATCTGATTTGAAATTGGTTCACCGTTGATACCATCAGGAGGTATGGGTCGATGACGATTTATTTACTGGATAAGACCTTACAAATCGGCATCTTCTATGAATGTGCAGACCAGGACCTGGAAGATAATGTCTGTGTCTCAATCATCGAACGCTGCCCACCGGAAGAGAAGATTTTTCGCTCCGGCACAACCCACCTTTATCTGACAGCAGACCAGGCGCAACATCTGGGTGAAGCCCTGCTGGAGGCTGCTCGGAAAAGCCATGCTGAATCCAGCCATTTGGATTCCTGAAACGCAGTCCACCACCTCGTCCAAGCAAATTTGAGACCTTCTTGCTATGACAATTTCCCCGGGATTCACCCTGTGCTTTCTTTTACACGACGATGATGTGCTCATGCTGCATCGCCGCTATCCCCCCAACCAGGGGTTGTGGAATGGCGTGGGCGGTCACATCGAGCCGGGCGAATCCCCCCGCCAGGCTATGATCCGCGAGATCGCCGAGGAGACCGGCTACCAGATCGACCACCCGCAGTTTGCCGGTCTGCTGAGCTGGGAGGGGTACGAGGTTCCCCCGGGTGCACTTACCATTTTTACCGCACGGGTTCCGCACAAAAATTTCATCAACAACCACGAGGGTGAGCTCGCATGGAAACCCAGAGATTGGGTGTGCACCTCGCCAGAAGTGGTGGACAACATTCTCGTGTTCTTGCCGCTGGTTTTTGCCGATGATCAACCGCAGCATTATCACTTCATCTACCAGGATGGCAAGCGGATTGAAGATATCATCACTCCATTGCCGGAGGGATTTAACCCCGATCTACCCATCCAGCTCGATACAGAACGCTGGGAAGAGCAACGCGGTGCTTACCTGCTCAGTTTTGACAAAGAGCGCTTGCAACTTGATCGTATTGAAAACTTCATTGCCCGGCAGTCTTATTGGGCAAAAAACCGTCCCCTGGAAGTGATTAAAACCTCTATCCAGCATTCTGTGTGCTTGGGTATCTATCACTACGGGCGGCAGGTGGGCTTTGCCCGCATGGTGACCGATCAATCCACCTTTGCCTGGTTGGCAGATGTTTTCGTTGATAAAGAGCATCGTAACCAGGGCCTGGGTAAATGGTTGCTGGAAGCGTCCATCCGGTTTGTTGATCAACGCAAAATCAGGCGCATGGTGTTAATCACCAAAGACGCACAATCGTTATATGAGACCTATGGGGACTTCGCCCCTCTTGATGATTCCAATACCTGGCTTCAACGGGTTCGATTGTATTGGGAGCAGGAATAAAAAATAACGCTAAGGAGATCCGCCATGATTTTTATCAGAGGTGATTATCAGATCAGTACTGACAAGGAAAAATTACAAATTGAGGTCATCCATCGTTACATGACGGAATCAGCCTACTGGGCTACCGGTCGCACACTTGAAATGACCAGGAAAACCATTGAACATTCCCTGTGTTTTGGCGTTTACCATCGTGAGCAACAGGTCGGTTTTTCCCGAATCGTCACCGACTATACTATTTTCGCCTATTTATGTGATGCATTCATCCTGCCGGAATACCAGGGGCAGGGGCTGGGCAAGTGGCTGACAGAAGCCATGCTGCAAGTACTGGATCATGAAGGTGTAAACTGGTCTATGTTAACCACCCGTGATGCCCATGAGCTTTACGAGTTCTATGGCGGATACAAAAAGCTTTATTTACCACAAAATTGGATGGGTCGGGTCCATCCCGACCTTTTGCGCAGTTCAAAGAAAAAGTTTTCAGTACCCGGAGAACAGTAGCATCCCAACAGGCGCATCTTCAGGATTTGCCTCGGATTGATAGACGGTCTGCCGTACTCTCCATCACCTTTGACCCATTCAACGATGGGTCTGTGAATCGCTCCCAAACGATGCGTTGATTAAGGACGCACGTACCGGTTGTTTGCCAGGTAAACCTCACGCGTTGTTGCCGTCATTCGGCTTAATGAAACCACTGCCACGATTTCAGTCATTTAATATCTTGTATTTCACCCCTCGGCAAGTATAATAATTGAATAAGGTTTCAATAACATAGCAACCGGGGGAAAGAAACCTCTGGTGCGTGTTGTATTGAAGAAAAGCAGAACCCGGATTGAGGTTAGGAAGCAAAATTTGAAGACTGTTATTGCAGGAGCAATTGGCGAATGCGTTCATGTAGCAGGCGTAATCAATTTCTTAAGACTGGCTGAACACGCCGGCTGGCGAACGGTGTTTTTAGGACCAGCGATCTCCACCGAAGCCATGATTGAAGCTGCCAGGCGGGAAAAGGCAGACCTGGTAGGGGTTTCCTACCGGCTTACCCCGGAAACCGGAGAGCGTTTATTAGGTGAATTTGCTGAAGCAGCCGACGAACTCCGCGAGCAGGGCGTTCGCTTTGCCTTTGGCGGAACGCCACCCGTTGCCCGTCGGGCTGAATCCTTGGGTTTCTTTGAGGTTGTATTTGACGGAAACGAGCCCTCCGATACAGTACTGGCTTATCTGCGGGGTCAATCACCAGACTCTGCCAATGAGGTGAACTTTCCGCAAACCGCGGTTGAGCGCATCTTGTGGAAAAAGCCCTTCCCGATCTTACGCCATCATTACGGGCAGCCGAGCATGGAGGCAACACTGGAGGGCATCCGCACAATTGCCGATGCCAAAGCGCTGGATGTCATCTCTCTGGGCATCGACCAGGATGCACAGGCGAACTTTTTTCATCCTGAGCGTCAAAATCCCCGCCAGAAGGGTGCGGGCGGCGTCCCGGTGCGTTCTGCGCAGGACTACCGGGCGCTTTACGAAGCCAGCCGCAGGGGAAACTATCCCTTACTGCGCACGTATTCCGGTACAGACGATTTTATCAGGCTGGCTGAAATGTATCGGGAGACCATTAATATCGCCTGGTGTGCCATTCCCATCTTCTGGTTTAACCAAATGGATGGGCGCGGTCCCTGGGGGTTGGCTGAAAGCATCCGCGAACACCAGCTTGTGATGCGCTGGTACGGTGAGCACAAGGTCCCGGTGGAATTGAATGAGCCCCATCACTGGGGAATGCGCGATGCCCCCGACGTGATTTTTGTGGTTTCGGCTTTTCTTTCCGCTTACAATGCCAGGGCTTTTGGAGTACGCGATTATATCGCCCAGATGATGTTCAACAGCCCCCCGGGCACTTCGGATGCGATGGACCTGGCCAAAATGCTGGCCATTAAGGCGCTGATCGAACCCCTGGAAGATGAAAACTTCCGCATCTGGCGCCAGACCCGTACCGGCCTGTTGAGCTACCCGCTTGAGGAGAACGCTGCCAGGGCGCACCTGGCTGCGAGCATCTACCTGCAAATGGCCCTCAAGCCGCACATCCTGCACATTGTCGGGCATACTGAAGCCCACCATGCAGCAACGGCGGAGGATATAATCGCTGCCAGCCAGATGGCGCGCAAGGTGATTGACAATGCCCTGAGCGGGCAGCCCGATCTGACAGGCGATCCATCCATCCAGGAACGGGTCAGCGAACTGATACGTGAAGCCCAACACACCCTTGAAGCGATTCGAGGTTTGGCTCCTGCAACCCGCGCAGACCCATTACTTGACCCGCAAAACCTGGCAAAAGCCGTGCAACTTGGCATTCTGGATGCACCCCACCTCAAGAACAACCCCTTTGCCAGGGGCATCATCCAGACTCGCATCGTAGGGGGCGCATGTGTGGCAACCGACTCAGCAGGTAACCCCTTATCAGAATCCATGAGGATTCATCAATTATTACAGGAGATCACATGACGAAAAGAAAATTTACCGTAATTGGAGCCGGCAATGGGGGCAAAGCGATGGCTGCTCACCTGGCTTTCATGGGTCAGGAAGTGGCGTTGTTCAATCGGACCTATTCGCACATCGAGGTGATCGCCAAACGCGGGGGCATCGACCTGGAAAGCCCGCCCGGTGGACCGATCGGGTTTGGGAAAATTAATAAAGTCACCGACGATATCCAGGAAGCGCTCGAGGGCGCAGAGATCATCATGGTGGTGGTGCCTTCTTCGGGGCATAGCGATATCGCCAGCATCATCGCACCCTATTTACAGGATGGACAGATTATCATCCTGCACCCGGGGCGCACCTGTGGTGCTATCGAATTTAAAGCGGTGCTGAACCGGGAAAAGTGTGCGGCAAATTACCTCCTGGCGGAAGCGGAGACTTTTATCTATGCCAGCCGTTCTGAAGGCCCCAGCCAGGCGCGCATCTTCCGCATCAAAGAAGCTGTTCCCCTGGCAGCCCTGCCAGCCACCGATACACCCACGGTGCTGGCCGCGATCGAGCATGTTTACCCGCAATTTATCGACGGGGTCAATGTTCTGCAAACCGGCCTGAACAATATGGGGGCCGTGTTTCACCCCGCGTTGACGATCCTCAATGCCGGCAGAATTGAATCAACCCATGGCGACTTCCAGTTTTATGTTGATGGCGTTACGCCCTCTGTAGCCAAAGTGCTCGCCACAATCGACCGCGAGCGTGTGACGATTGCGTCTGCCCTGGGCATCCGCGCCCGCACGGCTATGGAGTGGTTAACGCTGGCGTACAATGTGCGCGGTGATACCCTGTATGAAGCCATTCACAACCAAACCGGTTATTACGGGATCAACGCGCCCAGCACCCTGATCCACCGTTATATTACTGAAGATGTACCGATGAGCCTGGTGCCGATTGCCGCCCTGGGCGAGCGTTACGGCGTATCGGTCAATGGCATCAACGCTATCATCCGTCTGGGATGCATTCTGCACAGCACCGATTACTGGCGTAAGGGGCGCACCCTCGACAAACTGGGTATCAAAGACCTGAGCGTGAGCGAGCTGACCCTTTATGTGAATGAAGGTGAGGTGGCAATTTAGCTGACCGTTGTAGTCTCCCCTTCCCCCTCGAGTGGGGAAGGGCTGATGACGGAAGACGAGGCTAAGCAGATCGAGCATAGCTCATCGCTGATCGAGCTTAGAGCTAAGTTTTGTTCTCCATTTACTGCTTACCAATTCTGCTTTCCTGATTCCTGATTCCTACTCACCACCATCATCCCTGAAGCGCAGCGGAACCCCTGTAGCGAAGCGAAAGGGGCTAAACGCAGGCGCTTGAATACCCTTCCAGACACAGGGAGTGCTGCGCGAAGTGGGATCACCCATGTTGACCCTCGCTCCAGGGCGCTCAGATCTCTCTTGAAATTTCCCTCAATTCCCATTTGCAATTAAATACTTTGGTGTTATAATCCTTCGATAACAATTCAATAGCCCCATGCGGCACTCTTATCCAGAGAGGTGGAGGGACCGGCCCGATGAAACCTCGGCAACCAGAAAGCAACGCTTTTATGGTGCCAATTCCGGCAGAGCGATAATCTGGAAGATGAGAGGGAAGCCTTAGAAGAACTGACGCCCCTCTCGCACCAGCCAGGAGGGGCGCAATCTTTTTCTTGAGACATGGAGGTTCTCACGATGACATTGACTTTTATGCATTTACCCAAGTATCTGTTCACCTCAGAATCGGTGACTGAGGGTCATCCGGATAAAATGTGTGACCAGATCAGCGATGCTGTGCTGGATGAGCTCATCCGCCAGGATCCCCACTCACGGGTTGCCTGTGAGTGCGCCACCAAAACCGGCTTTGTGATTGCCATGGGCGAGATTACCACCAAGGGCTTTGCTGATTTTGACAAATTGGTGCGCGAAGTGGTGATCGGGGTCGGCTACGATCGCGCAAAAAAGGGGTTTGACGGTTCAACCTGCGGCGTGATGGTGGCGCTGGCAAACCAATCGCCCGATATTGCCCGGGGCGTGAATCAGGCTAAGGAAGCCAAAGAAGGTGAAATGGACGACGAGGACACCGTCGAAGCGCTGGGCGCTGGCGACCAGGGCATGATGTTTGGCTATGCCTGCAATGAAACCGATGTACTCATGCCCATGCCGATCTACTATGCCCACAAGCTCACCCGCCGCCTGGCAGAGGCGCGCCGCGCCAACGCCCTTGATTTCCTCTGGCCGGATGGCAAAAGCCAGGTGACCGTGGAATATGAATACGGAAAGCCCAAACGCATCCATACCGTGGTGATCAGCACCCAGCACACGCCGGATGCAACCATTGAACACATCAGGGAGGGCGTTATCGAGGAAATCATCAAACCGGTGCTTCCCGCTGAGCTGGTTGATGATGACCTGATTGTGCACGTCAACCCGACCGGGAAATTTGTCATCGGCGGGCCCATGGGTGACGCCGGCCTCACCGGCCGCAAGATCATCGTGGATACTTACGGCGGCATGGGCCGCCACGGCGGCGGCGCCTTCAGCGGCAAGGACCCGACTAAGGTCGACCGATCCGCCACGTATGCCGCCCGCTGGGTGGCAAAAAATGTGGTCGCCGCCGGCCTGGCCGACCGCTGCGAAGTGCAGGTGTCCTACGCGATTGGCGTTGCGCGTCCGCTTTCGATCAACGTGGAAACCTTCGGAACCGGGAAAATTGAAGATGCCCGCATCGCTGACTTGATTGCGGCGCACTTTGACCTGCGTCCCGGCGCCATCATTCGTGATCTGGACCTGCGCCGCCCGATTTACCAGCAACTGGCATCCTATGGCCATTTTGGCCGCGATGATCTGGATCTCACCTGGGAGAAAACGGATAAGGCCGACCTGCTGCGCGACGCCGCCGGGCTGTAAGCCGGAACCGGGAATTAGAAAATCTGTGACCAGGGGGTGCTTATCCAATCAGAGCTGCACCCTGTGTCTCGCATCGATCGTGTGAGATACAGGGTTATTTTTTTACTGTCACTGCCAGTGATGCACCGGAAATAGATAATCCCATCGTAGGGGCGGACCTTCGTGTCCGCCCAGGGCAACCACGGAGGGTTGCCCTTACAGGTGAACGGCAAATCAATACCTCTGTGGATGATCAATCAATCCGGCGGTTAACCCTGTTTTGAACCACAAAGAACACGAAGTTTGTCATTGCGAGCTTACGGCGCGATCTCATGTATCCACCAGAGATTGCTTCTCTCCGCTGCGCTCCGATCGCAATGACAACGCGTTTGTTTGTCATCGCGAGCTTGCGAAGCGATCTCGGTTTTTGGTGATGCACCCGAAATAGATAATCCCATCGTAGGGGCGGACTTTTGCGAAGCACTCTTCGAGCCATGTCCGCCCAGGGCAGGCACAGCTCGATACCCTTATAGGGCACAGGGAGTGCTACGCGAAGACCTGCCCCTACGGGTGAACGGCAAATCAATACTTCTGTGGATGATGCATCAATCCGGCGGTTATCCCTGTTTTGAACCACAAAGAACACGAAGGAAAAAACCTGATCCCTGATCCCTGATCCCTACTTCCGAATTCCTGATTCCCATTCACCACTCACCACCCATACATCGCATACCCCATGTTATAATTTAATCATCACCTGACACACGGGGCAGAACAATTATGAACGAAGCAATCGCTCGTATCAAAATCAACCGGATGCTGGAAAAGGCTGGCTGGCGCTTTTTCGACACGCCCGAGGGCAGCGCCAATATCATCCTCGAGGGCAAAACTTCGCTTAAAAAAGCTGACATCGATAACCTGGGTAGAAATTTTGAAAAACTCAAAGCCGGTTATGTGGACTTCCTCCTGCTGGATGAGGACGGCTTCCCCTTTATCGTCCTGGAAGCCAAGCGCGAAGAAAAATCCCCCTTAGACGGCAAAGAGCAGGCGCGTAAATATGCCCGTTCCCAAAATGTGCGCTTCATCATCCTTTCCAATGGGAACCTGCACTATTTTTGGGACCTGGAGCGCGGCAACCCCGAGGTGATTACCGAATTCCCCCGCCTGGAGTCCGTCAAACACCGCACCCGGTTCAAGCCCAACCCCAAAGCCCTGGCGCGTGAGCCCGTCACCGAGGATTATATCGCCCAATCTCAATTGCCCGGCTTTACAAACGACCCCCGCTGGCTGAACCCTGATCAACGCCCACAATTCATCACTGACCAGGGCTTGCGCATCCTGCGCAAGTACCAGCTGGCAGCCGTGCACGCCCTGCAAAGAAGCGCCGGCGAGGGTAACGACCGCTTCCTGTTTGAGATGGCAACCGGAACCGGTAAAACTCTGGTCGCCGCCGCGGTGATCAAGCTCTTTTTGCGCACCGGCAACGCCCGTCGCATCCTGTTCCTCGTCGACCGCCTTGAATTGGAAAATCAAGCCTACAAAAACTTTGACCAGTTGCTGAAAAAGGATTACCAGACCGTCATCTACAAAGAAAACCGGCAGGACTGGCGCAAAGCGGAGATCGTGGTCACTACCGTGCAATCGCTTGAATTTGACAATAAATACATGCGCCTGTTCTCGCCCACCGACTTCGACCTGATCATCTCCGATGAAGCCCACCGCTCGATCAACGGCAACAGCCGGGCGGTGTTTGAGTATTTTGTCGGTCTTAAACTCGGTTTAACCGCCACGCCCAAGGACTACATCAAGAATATTGACCCCGCCACCCTCAGCCAGCGTGACCCGCGCGCCTGGGAGCGTCGCCAGCTACTGGATACCTATAAAACCTTCGGCTGTGAACAGGGCGAGCCCACCTACCGCTACTCCCTGGTGGACGGCGTCCGCGATGGTTACCTGGTCAACCCTGTGGTGGTGGATGCCCGCACCGAGATCACCACCCAACTGCTCTCAAACCAGGGCTACGCCGTCACGGTGATCAACGAGGAAGGCGAAGAACAGGAACTGGTTTTCTTCCAGCGCCAATTTGAGCGCACCTTCTTTTCGGACCTGACCAACCTGGAGTTGTGCCAGACCTTTTTGGCGAATGCCCTGCGCGACCCCCTCAGCGGGGAGATCGGCAAGTCGATCATCTTTTGTGTCAGCCAGGAGCACGCCTCCAGGGTGACGCAGCTTTTGAACGAGCTGGCGCATAAATATTTCCCGGGCAAATACAATTCTGACTTTGCCGTGCAGATTACCTCTAATATCCCCGGCGCGCAGGAGTACAGCATCAGCTTTGCCAACAACAACCTCAACGGGCACACCCGCTTTTTGGATGGCTACAAATCCAGCAAAACCCGCGCCTGCGTTACCGTGGGCATGATGACCACCGGTTACGACTGTCAGGACATCCTCAACCTGGCGATGATGCGCCCGATCTTCTCGCCCACGGATTTTATCCAGATCAAGGGCAGGGGCACCCGCCGCTGGGATTTTACATACCCGTATAAAGATGGCCATCGGGTGGAAGAAATCGTCAAACACAAAGCACACTTCAAACTCTTCGACTTTTTTGCCAACTGTGAATACTTTGAAGATAAATTCAACTATGACGAAGTCATCAAACTGCCCCGGGTAAGCGCCAGAGTTTCAGATAACGGAGAGGCGACGTATACCGAACCGGAAGGCGCTGAAGTTTTTGTCCCTGATCCTCTCAAGTCCCTGGAAGAGAAGGCCATCGGTTTGGACGGCATGAAGATCGACCGCAAACTCTTTGAGCGCTTCTCCCGGCCCATTTTGGATGACCCCGAGCTGGTGCAGGCCGTGGTGGACAGGCAGTGGGAGCATGCCGTGCACCTGCTGCGCGAGAATTATGCCGACAAGCCCGAAGATTATGTCACCATCGAAAAGCTGATCCGGTCGGAGGGGCTGGACCGCCGGCTGACCTGGAAGGAAGTGCTCATGCGCATCTTCGGCTTGATCGACCGCTTTAAGACACGCGATGAACTCCTGGATGAAGAATTCCAGAAGTTTGTCGCCATCCATAAGCCCGAGCCCGAAAATATTGTGCGGATTCGCAACTATATGCACGCTTACCTGACCGATGCCGAGGTGCGCAGGATCATCGACGCGGGTAATTACGCAGAACTGGCCAGCAACCCTAAACTTTCATTGAATGACCTGCTGGCGCTGGATCAATGGCTCAGGCTGGTGCCGGCTTACATCAAAGAATACATCTCCATCAACACCTATTTGCCCTGAGGGGCGCAAGGAATCCCATGCTCAACGCTGAAACCAAACGCCGTATCGACAACGCCCGCGACATCCTGGTTGGCAAGGTGCCCGACCCCAAAACCCAGGTGGAACAGATCACTTTTGCCATGATCTACAAGTTTATGGACGATATGGACCAGATCTCAGTGAAGTTGGGCGGCAAACCTTCCTTTTTCAATAATGGCTACGAGGGCTTTGCCTGGTCGAAACTGATGGATAAAAAGCTCTCTGGTATCCAACGGCTGGACCTGTACGTGCGGGCGCTGGAGGGCATGTCGAACAACCCCTTCATCCCCCAACTGTTTCGCGATGTGTTCAAGGGCGCCTTTTTGCCCTACCGCGACAGCGAAACCCTGAACCTGTTTCTGAAGGAGATGAACGGCTTCACCTACGACCACAGCGAAGATCTGGGCGACGCCTACGAGTACCTGCTTTCCATCTTCGCCACCCAGGGCAAAGCCGGGCAGTTTCGCACGCCGCGCCACATCATCGACTTCATCGTTGACTGTGTAAACCCCGGCCTGCACGACAGCGTGCTCGACCCGGCTTGCGGCACCGCCGGCTTTTTAATTTCGGCTTACAAGCATATCACCGAAAAACACCGCGATAACCCGCTGACCCCCGATCAGAAACAGCGCCTGACGGAAAACTTCGTCGGCTATGACATCTCGCCCGATATGGTGCGCCTGTCGCGCGTCAATATGTATTTGCACCAGTTCCCCAACCCCACCATCCACGAATACGACACCCTCACCACCGAGGACCGCTGGGATGAGACCTTTGACGTGATTTTAGCCAACCCGCCCTTCATGACGCCCAAGGGCGGCATCCGCCCGCACAAACGCTTTGCCGTGCGCGCCAA
>ERZ795030.375-NODE-375-length-70316-cov-7.615861_pt1 | contig 70316 bp, 52 predicted proteins | sample MGYA00375122_ERZ795030 | MGnify/ENA primary metagenome ERZ795030 (study PRJEB30165, sample SAMN05720146) | activated sludge metagenome | isolation source: anaerobic digester from wastewater treatment plant | place: Japan | collected 2015-04-20 ... | reverse complement strand
CGCAATGTCTCCTTTTTTGTTTCTCAATAATTGCGTTTCGAATTTGAACCCGCGACTGCTTGCGTTTTGCGAATCTCTTTGCAGAATACCTATAATGAAAGTATATTAGCTGAGGAGGTTTGCGATGAACGACAGTAGAGAAGAATTACTCAGAGGCGAGGGACTTGTCAAACAAGATCTGATAACCATGGAAGAACTGAAGGCCGCCCGTGAACGCGAAGCGGAAACCGGTACTCCATGGCTGAAAGTTCTTCTGCAGCAGAGGAAAATTTCTTTTGAAACCCTTGAAAAAGTGCTGCGCTACGAATTTCATACCAGAACAGGGCGATCCGAGCAGTTTTCATTAGGCGATGCTCTATTAGAAACCGAGTTAATTACCAGAGAGCAGCTGAATGATGCTCTCGACGAGCAGAAAACAAGCGGCAGGCTTCTTGGGAATATCCTTCTTGAAAAACAACTGGTCACCAGAGAAGGAATCGCAAAAGCCCTGGCCCGACAGTTTGGTATGGAATACGTTTCTATTGAAGAGACCTATAGCGAAGTCGATGCATTGAATGCAGTTCCGGAAAATATTGCCATCCGGAACGCTATGGTACCTGTTGCCTGCGAAAATGACAGGCTTATGGTTTTAATCAACAGTCCTCAGGCAAGAGAAAGGCTGAAAGACTTGGGTGTCCTTCTCGGGAAGGAAATCCATGCAATGCTCACTTCGTGTGAAGATATTGAAGCTGAAATAGTGGCGCGTTATCAGGCATTGAAAGACGGAAAAATAGAAGAAATGGCGGCTCTTCCGCTTCAAGCTTGGAGTACCGGGCAGCCTCCTGTAAGTTCCTCGGAAGCAGCAGAGAAGGGAGAAGTGCTGTCGTCACCCCAGAACCCAGCTGATGGTGCAGTTGAAAGCAATGCACGACGTTTTCATGAAATTGCTCAGGCGGCTGCCGGAGCAACTGTCGTGCAGATGGTATCGACGATTATTGAAGGTGCTGTTAATTCCGGAGCGACGGATATTCATATCGACCCCCACGACCCTGAATCCCGGGTGCGGTACAGAATAGACGGAATTCTGCACGATGTAATGAGCATTCCCCAACATCAGCATCCGGCTGTTGTTTCACGGATTAAGATCATAGCTGATTTGGATATTACTGAAACCAGGCATCCGCAGGACGGGCATATAAGCATCACATTGGGGAAAAAGGAGTACGATGTTCGTGTGGCAACATTGCCCACCTATCTGGGTGAACGTGTTGTGCTGCGCCTGCTGGACCAGACCACGGTTTTGTCCGGTTTAAAAGATCTGGGATTAAGCGCTGATAATGAAATAAAAATGAGGCATATCATTTCTCAGCCATACGGGATGATTCTTGTTACAGGGCCGACAGGAAGCGGAAAAACCACCACATTATATGCCGCATTAAACCAGAAAGATGCATTGACAGAGAGCATTGTTACCCTGGAAGATCCTGTGGAATATCAGTTGCCCGGAATTAATCAGGTACAGATCGATCCCGACATCAATCTGACTTTTGCCAGCACCTTACGTGCAGCACTGCGCCAGGATATAGATGTACTGCTTGTCGGTGAAATTCGTGACCCTGAGACAGCACAGATTGCAATCCGCGCCGCAATGACAGGGCATCTGGTATTCAGCACTTTACATACCAACGATGCCATAGAAGCAATCAGCACATTGAGAAACATGGGCGTGCCACCTTTTCTTATTGCGGCGGCATTGACAGCTGTTATCGGGCAGCGTCTGGTACGCAAAATGTGTTCTCATTGCAGAAAACCCTTTAAACCGGAGATTGGTCTGTTAACTTCCTTGGGACTGCCGGCAAACACAAAGAAATTGTACCGAAGCACTGGGTGCCCTATTTGCCACTTCACAGGACACTCCGGGAGAACAGGTGTTTTTGAAGTCCTCGAAATTACCCCGGAGATCAGGGAAGAAATTATTAACGAGGCGTCTGCAGATAAAATCTCTAAAATGGCTGGCTACCAGACTCTTGCAAGCCACTGCCTTCAGAAAGTACTGGAAGGCAGTGTGAACCCGGAAGAATATTTGCGCGTTATTAGAATATAGTTTTAAAATACAGTGCTTTTTTCCTGTGGAATCTTTTACTTAACACAAAAGTGAAAAACGATCATGCCGTTGCTGAATCAAAAATTGTTGATTACAGTGCCAATTTCCTCATTATGTATTTTTTTTGCGGTTTGTGCCTTCGCACAAATGGAGCCGACTGCCCGGAGTTTACATCCCTATTGGCAAATGGTTGATGAAGTGGCTGAACAGATAGACAAAAGGCCTCCCAGACCTCTGGGCATCAATAAAGGACTGGAGAATCCCGGGCTTGAATATACTTTTGAGTCATTCCGTCATTTACGCACAATCGATCTGCTTCGCTCTGCCCGTGAGGGCGTCGAAGTTGCCCGAATGGAAAGTTCTCTCGGTAAAGATCCTCTTGAAATTGAACAGCAAGTTTTAAACAACGTCACGATTGCGTTAGAGTATCTGCCTCTTTTAATTAAAGATCAAAGAGATATCTGGGAAATACTTACAATTATCCAAAATCAGAAAGAAGATCCTGTTTTCAGAAAATTTCTTATGGAAGAGGTGTTTGGTTCCGCCAAGCCCGAATCGCTGTTATCCCTGACGCTGCCTGAGCTTCTTTTTTCGCTGGAAAGACGGAAAACGAAAGGGGTTACCGGAGAGGTTAGCGCTGTTGCCGCCGGTGTTATCAAAGATGCGGATGAAATGTTCCATGAAACGATGCTGCGTCTCGCCTCGCATCCCAACGAGATGCCTGATATTCAGGCTTCCGCCATTAAACTCTATTACACCTTTCTGGACACGCAGTATCTAAAAATATTTGACGCGCTAACGGAAGTCACCGAAGCCAGGAAAAACGGTGCGTCGGTAGACATACTTTCTGTTAAAAACGGCGAAATACCGCTTTCCAGAGAATCAAGAGATGCGCTGCGGCGCCTGACAAAACATGTCGAGGCCCTGGCAGCCGGTATATCCGGACATGTTTCAGAAGAAAGCGTGCGGGACGATACTGTGAAAGAAAGCGCTGAGGCTGTATTTTCGCAAATGCAGGAAAAGTATGTCGGCATGGACGAGGCTAAATTGGCATTGTTAAAAGAAGGCCTGGTGCCTGAAACAGATAATTTTCCGACAGCCCCGCCCATGGAAGGACTTCCGGACTTAATTAAAGACAGCCTTATCCCGCCGGAGGGAAAGCCTCTCTCTCCAGAACTTTTCATGACAAATTAAGCGGTGCGTGTTTAACCCTTCAGTCTTATTTTCCCTATAAATACATTTCTTTCAGAAGGGTGTAAATACCGCCGAATGCACCGTTGCTCATAATAAGAACAACATCGTTTTGGCGTGCAGTGTTGTGGAGGGCGTGCACAAGTTCAGGCACCTCATCAAAAAAAACGGCCTCCCGACCCCAGGCAGTCAGAGACTGAACAATTTCCTCGCGATTTAACCGGTCAGACTCGGGCAGGGAGCTGCTTCTGTGTATTGGACCCAAAAACACAACATCAGCCTCCTTGAGCGCATCCCGGAGGTCGTCCTGAAACCGGTTGGTTACCATTGTGTTGGAACGGGGTTCAACAACGGCAATCAAACACCGCTTCGGCCATTTGGTTTTTGCTGCAGCTATACTCCCTTTGATAGCCGTAGGATGGTGGGCAAAATCATCGACAAACAATATACCCTGCGATTCAAGAAAAGTTTCAAGTCTTCGCCTGACCCCTTTGAAGGAGGCAATTGCCGCAGCGATATCCTGCTGTTTCATGCCAAGCGAGGCAGCTACAGCTATCGCTGCGAGAATATTCTGGTGGTTGTGCTGCCCTGAAAGCGGAAGCGGGACAGAGCCCCAAAGCGTTTGTTTATAAAATACCTGCATCTCCTGGCAATTTGAGGCTTCAGCAGTGTAGTTTCCACGCCATAGAGCATTTTCGTGAAAACCGTATGTTTCCACGCACGAAAAAGAATGGGTGGCTAAAGAAAGGGCGTGATTATCGGCACACAACAAAACCAGACCCTCAGCAGGGATCTGCCGGAACATTCTCTGGAAGGCGATTTCAATGTCTCCAAGATCATGATAGATATCGCCATGATCAAACTCCAGCGAAGTGACAACGGCTGTATTAGGCAAATAATGCAGAAACTTGGCTCTTTTATCAAAGAAAGCAGTGTCGTACTCGTCTCCCTCGATAACGAAGGGGGCGCCTTCCTTGCCTAAATGGGAGGAATGGGAAAAGCCAAGTGCTTCACCGCCGATCAGATATCCTGTGCCTGGATCATGCGCTTTCAGTACGTGCGCAGTTAAAGCGGTCGTAGTTGTTTTCCCGTGGGTTCCTGAAATTACGATAGAGTGCCGTGCGTGCAAAACATTTCTTTTGAGCCACTCCGGAAGGCTTGTGTATGTCAGCCGGTGGCTCAGCACGTATTCAACCTCCGGGTTGCCTCTGCTGAGCGCATTGCCTATGATTACAGTGTCCGGAGACCAGGAAAGGTTATCGGCTGAATATCCGGAGTACACAGGGATCTGCAGCGCTTGAACCATATGAGAGGCAGGGGGATATAAAACGCCGTCGCTTCCCCGCACCTCACATCCAGCCTCCAGCGCAATACGTGCTCCTGCAACCATGGCAGTGCCGCCGATACCGGAGAAATGAAGCCGCTCAGCCATAAGACACCTCACAGGTTAATAAATATGAAAACTATTTTCACCTCGTATGATACGCTCCACATCCGGAGCATAAAGAGGTTCCAGCGTCATCGCCTGTTGGAAGTAGGCATTGGATTGAGCAATTTCGCCCAGTGCAAGCATGCATAAGCCCGAGCGCAGTGCCGCAAGAGCAGCTGTGGGACGCCATACCTCAAATTCAGCAAGAGCGATCAGCGGAGTGTAAATACCCAGCGCTTCAGTATAGGCGGAAAGATTCATTAATGACTTTCCAAGCGCCAATCTGGCATCTATTTCATCATCAATAATCAAACCGGCTTTATCAGGGTGCTGGGCTCTTTCTTTGCTTCTTAAGTTCAGGAAAATTTCATAATGGCGCTTTGCAGCTGCGTCATTACCAACAAGGTCGCTATACGTGACAGCAAGATTGTAATGGACACGGGCGCTCTCCGGATTCTCGCGAAGCGTAGCCAGAAAAAGGCGTTCATTGTCAGACCAGTCCAGATTACGCTGAATGGTTAAAGTGCCCAGGAAAAGGCAAAACAAGCCAAGAATGCCATACAGCAGAAATTTCGCTTGAGGATGACTCACAATGGGTTTCAGTATTGCGGCGAGGCACAGCCAGAAACCTGCCATAGGCACATACATCCAGTGCTCCGCCATCGGTGCATTTAAAGGAAACAGACCGGAAATAGGCATCCAGCTTATCAGAAACCACAAGGCACCAATGCCGATAAACGATTGTTTTTTGGCGAAAGAACAGGCAATGGCACCAAGAAGAGCAACAAAGAAAAGACAACCTGCAAGAAAATGAAGGCTCCCTGCATGCGTGAGCGTTCGCTCCATGTGCAAATGAAAGGGGGCAAAAAGCAGTTTTAAATAAATGCCAAGCGATTGAAAAGTTTCAAAAGCTCTTTCGGAAAACGCTGCACTGGCTGTAGAACTTTCCGTGGCAAACCGCAGTACTGTTGAGCGAAGCAGGATATATACCAGCAGAATAATAAAGGACGCACTGAAGAGATGTAGTTTACAATGTTTTTTCGATGAATCTGAGAGAGATTCACTTAACGGTTCCCGATGGGTCGTCAATAGTAATAAGGTAAGCAGAAACGGAAAGATTAAAGAGGATTCTTTGCTTAATAAGGCGCCTGTAAAACAAAGAATCATAAAAAACAGATAACGTCTTCTGCCCGCACTTTTCAAATAACAAACAGAAGACCACAGCGCTCCAAAAATGCCTGTGGCAGACATCATATCTGCTCTTCCGCTTATGTATGCGACCGCTTCGGTATGCAAAGGATGAAGCACATAAATAAGCGGAACCGCAAGCAGAACAAAATAGGGCGCATTTAATGCAGCCAGGAGACCCAGCAGGCATAAAGCCGCTGCCAGATGCCATGCCAGATTCGTAAGATGAAAAACAAAGGGTGAGATCTGAGGGACAAAGGATGACTGTCCCTCTATTGGTGTACTGCCACCTGCCAATTGGTAGTCTATCAGGAAACTTAACGATACAAGAGGTCTGTAGAAATTCCCCTGTCCACGCCCGAAAGCATGTTGGTCTTCCAGAAACAATTGAAACACACTGGACGGGGTTTGCACATGTTTGTGCAGCAAAACTGAGGACACATCATCCCAGACCCAATCAGCGTGAAAAGTGTTGATATACACCAAAGTGCCGGCAAGTGCTACAAGAATGACAATATAAATGACCGAAGGAGGTAATTTTAAGGATTTAGGCAAAATACTATCCTTTTAAACCATATAAAAAGTACCTCGAGTAAAGACATGTCAGTCTGCTTTTCGATCGGGGCCGAGGCGGCTTCTTTCTTTGGGTCCGATGCAAAGCCAGGAATAATTTGCCGGCAGATATTCCACTTCAATGGATTGCTTGTTTCCAATGATTCGAACGAGGCGCATGACCGTTTTGTTGTCTCTTTCGTGAAACTCTTCGCCTTCACGACAACGGTAAGCTTTTGTTTGGCCTGTCGTCGGATCAAAAAGATCGATAAAGACATAGAGTTCATCGTCAAGTTCAATAAAGCCTGTTACAGTCAGAATGGGGCGCTTTACCATTTCATCTGAGTAACTCTGGAGCTTTTCGTACCGGTTGCTGTCCGGCTGCAGCGCTTTGTAAATCCGGCACAATCCGGAAATTTTCCGCCACCTTTCTTCTTCCCGTGCCAGTTTAAGGCTTTCGTCCACATCAGCTGTCACAAGATGAAGTGCCTGCCTGCCGTTTTCAGTGGCAATAAGCTGCGCACGGCGCGCTTGCGTCTGATTGAGAATTTCAGGAAGAACAGCATCATCAGGCGCAGAGGTTCCGGTCATCAAATAGCTGCTTAATATGCTGCGAACCTGCTGACGATATTCTTCAGGAGAGGGCTCGGGTGGCGGAAGGTCTTCCGGCGGCGGCGGCGGCGGCGGCGGTTCCGGAGCACACGCCACCACAAAACCGACCAATATACATAGCAGGACCAAAGGTAAAAGGATATTTTTCATGCGTAACCCTCGAAGTTGTTCTTTCAGGAAAGTGTATCATATTAAGCATGTTGATACAATATCAGCGCTAAAAAACAGTCAGAACTCGGGCAGTAAATAGTTCAAAAAGTGAAGCATTTCGTCCAGGTTCTTTTGCCCGGGCGCGCTTGGAGTACCTACAAAAGTATAGGTAAGCAAAGAACCCAAAAAAGGAAAGAAGAGGCGGCTTGGCGTCCCATCCCTGCCCATTCCCATTACAATAAGTGCGTCCTGAGGATGGCTCAGGAGAAAACACGTTAAACGTCTCAAATCGTCTGAAGAATGACAGTGAGCAGCAACTTTTACAGCGTCCACACCAAGAGATTTGCCTTCCAGAACTAGTGCGTCCAATTTTTCAATAGACGGCGTGGCACTGAAGTCGTGAAAAGAACCGATCACTGTTTTATTCAAGGCTTTGCATTCCCTGATTAAAGGCGCGCAAATACTCCTGGCACTCAGTTCAATATCAATACCTTCGGCATCGGAAAGTGTTTCTGAATATAAGGAATGGCGCACCGCATCGCTCTCCTGCCAGTTTCCACCTTCAGAAGAGGAGCGAATAGTAAGCAGCCTGGGAAAGGCGGCAAAAGAACGGAGTGTGTTTTTCACAGATTCAGGATCCTGTTTCTCACACAAATCCACGCGCAATTCTATACAAAGAGGAAAGCGGCTCTCTTTATACGGTGCCACGCTGTCGGGTGAAACGCGATCTGTGACCGCAACCGCAAGATAGGGGAGGCCGGAGTATTTGGAAGCATAGGCTGTGAATAAAGACATTATGCTGATTCCTGATCTTTCAGACTTTGGACGGTATCAGAGTCTTGCGATGGTTTCTCAAGACGAAACGCCCATTCCTTCTCAAGACGTTCTCTTTTTCTCCACCGTTGATGGAACCAAAGCCATTGCTCGGGATGAGCGCGAATAATAGTTTCCAGCGCATCCTGACAGCGCTGTGTATTAAAAACAAGATCTTCCAGATACTGGCCGCTATTTCGCATGTGAATAGCCGGAAAGAATTTCAATGTATAATGCCCTTTATTGTCTCTTGCCATTGATGCCGGAATCACGGGGCTGTCTGTTTTCATGGCGATCATTGCCGGACCGATAGACGCCCAGGCGGGAGATCCGAAAAATTTAATCGGGACACCGCCATTTCGGGGGCTTTGGTCGCCCAGCATAGAAGGGCTAACGCCATTTTTAAAAAGATTTTCCATCTCCTGAACGGCACCTTGTTTTCTTACGGTGATTGTTCCTCCAGACAAACGATACTGATTCACAAAATGATCCAGAAAAGCGTTGCGAAATGGATTCACGATAACGGCTGTCCTCAAGCCGAGATCGTAAGCGACGGGGAGCATCCATTCCCAATTACTGTGATGCGCTGCCAACAATACTGCAGGTTTATGAGAGAGGGCTTCTTCAATGCCTTCAACAGAAATCATATTTTTAAGGCCGCCCTTAGCGATAGAAGGAATGCGTGAAAACTCCGCTGCTATGATACCAAGATTGCGGGCAGCGCCCCGGAGTATCCGCTTTTTTTCTTTCAGCGGCATTTCGTCGCCATATGCGATGGCAAGATTGGCCATGCCTATTTTTTTCAAACGGGGTATTATGAAAAAGGCAAGGTCACCAAGAAAAATTCCAAATTTTCGGGAAAGAGAAAGAGGGAGCAGGCGGGTTAATTGGAAAAAAAACAGAACCACTCCATAGAAGAAAATTGAAAAGGGAGAGCTTTTTTTGGCCATACCTACGCTTCCAGAACAAATTCGTGGCCTGTTTCTGGAATGAAACTTAGTGCCTTATTTGTGGAATTGCTTTCCATCCAGACGAGCGCATCCGGATCGCCGTGGACATAGACAACATTTTTAGGGTTCAATCGCTCTATCATCTGCAGTAAATATCTGCGCGAGGCGTGGGCGCTGAATCTGAATTGCCGGATGTTTTCCAGGATCACTTCAACCGGAGGGGCAGAGAAGGAGAACTGCAGTGCTTCGCCTGGTTTACAATGAAGCAGGCGATAGCCCAAAGTCTCAGGATCCAGATAACCAACAAAAAAAATACCATGGTGTGACTGTGTCACCATACTTTGTGCAAGCAAGGCGGAAGGTGTATTTTCAGTCATCATTCCTGATGTTGCTATGATGATGGAGGGCTTAAGAAGCAGTTTCTGTACCAGTCCTTTTTCCCAGACATTTTTTAATTGAACCGTATGATCAAGGGGCGTGAGCGATGATTCGGGATGCAGGTAGTCAGAATAGCGGTCGTAGATCTGATAAATTGCTCTGCCCAGACCAATGCTATAAATCGGAACGCGAGGCAGTTTGTTGTTCCTCTGTAAATGACAGATGACGTTGATCATTTCCTGGGTGCGCCCCAAGGCAAAACAAGGCAGCAGTGCGGAGCCACCCTGGCGCAATACGTCCCGGATGGCTTCGGCAAGCCTGTCTGCTTCGCTCTGATAAGACGACGATTCAGGCTCTTCGGTGGCTCCCAGGGTGGATTCAACAATCAAAGTATCTACTCTTTCTGTTTCATCCAGTCGCTCACGGCTGCCAATTAAAAATTGGCGGCGATGCGAAATGTCACCCGTATAAAAAACGGTATGGCCGGGGAATTTCAGAAGAATGCTGGCTCCGCCCAGAACATGCCCGGCATTGATAAAACGCAGTTCTATAGGCGTGCCGTTGCCGATTTCTACCGGGATATTGTAAGGAACGCCGTTAAGCAGCCGAACTGCGAGCGAAACATCACTATGATCATAAAGCGGATAATCATAGATTTGGCGCTCTCTGGCAAGCATTTCCATAACGGTTACACTGCTGCGCATCATACGGTCTGCGATGGCACGGGTAGGAATAGTGCTGTAAGAGCAAACACCGGGATAACATTTCTGCAAATAAGGCAATGCGCCGCAGTGATCCATGTGTGCATGGGAAAGGAGGCATAAATCGGGCGGTTTTTCAAGGAGTCTGAAGTCAGGCAGGCACGCCAGTCCTTCTTTCTTGGGATGGGTTCCACAATCCAGAAGTATCCGTGTCCCGTTACAGGCAAGCTGAAAGCAGTTAGCGCCTACTTCGCCGCCGCCGCCAAGCACTGAAAAATTGATTATACCGTATGATTTCATCGTATTATATTGTACCCTGTGCTTATGGAGGGAATCAAAGAGGTGCCGGAGAATATTTTGATATTTGCCTTGGTTTATGGCACACTTAGGCATATGAAAATGTTTTCAGTAAACCATAAAAGGAGATAATGATGGCAGCTGCGACTAATGATGACAAAGGAAAAGCCCGGGCTCTCGATATTGCTGTATCCCAGCTTGAAAAACAGTTCGGAAGAGGCACGCTGGTTCGTCTTGGAGATGATTCTTTCCGGGAAGGAGTACAGGTTATTTCGACGGGCAGTCTTTCTCTTGATATAGCAACAGGCGTGGGCGGTTTTCCTAGAGGCCGGGTGATAGAAATTTTCGGTCCGGAATCTTCAGGGAAAACAACCCTTGCACTGCATTCTGTGGCAAGCGCCCAGCGTGCGGGCGGCATTGCATGCTACATTGATGCGGAACATGCCCTGGATCCTTCTTTTGCCGAAAAAATTGGCGTGGACATTAATAATCTGCTGGTTTCGCAGCCGGACACCGCTGAACAGGCGCTGGAAATCTGCGAGAGTCTTGTGCGCAGCAATGCCGTTGACATCATTGTTGTGGACTCTGTAGCTGCCCTAGTCCCTAAGGCTGAAGTGGAAGGAGACATGGGTGATTCTCATGTGGGGTTGCAGGCGCGGCTTATGTCTCAGGCCCTGCGCAAATTGACTGCCATCATCAGCAGATCTAAAACGCTTCTTATTTTCATCAATCAGATCCGCGAAAAGATTGGCGTCATGTTTGGCAGTCCTGAAACGACGACAGGGGGCCGTGCGCTCAAATTCTATTCAAGTATGCGCCTGGACATCCGCAGAATATCCGGCTTGAAAGACCGTGAAGAAAACGTTGGAAACCGAGTGCGGGTCAAGGTCGTTAAAAACAAAGTAAGTGCTCCTTTCCGTCAGGCTGAATTTGATATTTTATTTGATGAGGGTATCAGCCGTGAAGGAGATATTCTGGATCTTGCTCTGGAAGAGAAATTAATATTGAAAAGCGGCGCCTGGTTTTCTCATGACGGAGAAAATCTTGGACAGGGGCGGGAAAATACAAGACAGTATCTCAGGGACAATCCGGCACTTACGGAAAAACTTGTGTCGCAAATTCTTGCCAACAAAGGCTTGCCATGGATCGCAAAAGAAACAGACGAACAACCCGCGGAGTAGCAACTGCCTGAGGTGCACTTTAAGCAGCGTCATAATGCCATCTCTTTTTTAATAGTTGCGACGTTTATCCTCTCCTTTATAACGGCGGCTGGTGCTGTATTCCTAAAATACCACCTGCAGAATGCCAGGGAACACTCTCTCCAAACAATCAAAGCACATACAGGAATAGATTTTAACGTCACTTCCGTAGAAACAGAGGGCCTCCGAAGTCTGACGCTTTCCGAACTATCACTGCTTTTGCCTCTGGGCGATAATGATAAATTGCATATGCGCGCGCAAAGTGTCAAATTGGCACTTTCAATTCCGGCGATGATCCGGGGAAAAATTTCTGTGGGCGATGCAGTGCTGGAAGGCGTGAAACTCGTCTACTTTAAAGGGAGTTCTTCGCAACAGCCAAAGCCCCAAAAGAAGCCTTTTCTCCTGCCGCCAGACTTGTTGGAAAGGCTTCCCTTTCAGAGATTATCAGGGTCGGATTGTTCTCTGGAGATAAGGCAAGACGATAAAAGCATACTCTCATTTGACAGCATTTCTTTTTCCCTGACCAATGATTCGGGGAAAGGTGCACTGCTCGTTGCATTGGAAACAGCGTTTTCCGTTGGTGCTAGTGCAGGAAAAATAAAAGTTGCAGGAGATCTGCAGCTCCCCGGACATGTCCGTGGAGAGGTTCACTTTGATGGCATCAACGGAGCGCTGTTACGTCATTTTACCCCGGTCCCTGATGGGTTGGATGGAGCACTGGAAGGAAATGTTTCCTTTTCCGGCGATACGGAAAAGTCTCTGCTTGTTGAGACAACCCTTGATATTTCCCGGTTTACCTTTCCGGATCTTCCGGCAGCTTTCAGCTCTATCAATGGAGCGCTGCGCAGTGTCATTCAATGGAGCTCCGCAGATAAACAGCTCAGAGTCCTTAGCGGAGACCTGTCTACAGATCTGTTGAATCTCAAAGGACAAGGCGTTATTGATTTTTCGGCAGATTCACCCCAGGTGCAGGCATCTGTAACCGGAGAAAACCTGCCTCTTTCCGCCATTTTAGCGGAATACCTGCCAAAAACTTTAAATCGCTTAGGAAAACCTGTAATACATCTTTCGGGAAATGAATATATAGTCTGTCAGGTGACAGGCGCACTCGAACACCCTTCTATAAAAGTCGAAGCTGCTGTCCCGGAAATTACCCTCGCCCTTCAGCCTTCCAATAAAGAGATCCCTGAAGTTGCGTTTCGGCTGCAGCAAATCCGCGCATCCTGGGACTCCGTTTCTGCTGTCCCTGAACTTTCTGCGCTGGTTTCTGATGGCTCGATCAAGGCTGCCAAAGCCGGCTTTGAAGCTACTCAGGTCTCCGGAGTAATCAGCCTTCATGGAAAGACAATTTCCTTACAGCCTTTCAGCGCTCTTCTTGCAGAAAAGGATTTGTACGGCAGTGCAACCTATGATCTGGAAAAGGAGAAAGCAGAGTTCAAAATCACCGGGGAACTTTCTGCGCTGGAAAATACAATCCTGAAGGATTCCATTAAGAATTTAAAACTTGCCGGAGATATTGCTTTCCATGCCTCAGGCACCTATTTGGCAGGCGGTCCCCTCACTGTAAAAGCCAGTGCCGATGTTACCCGAGGCATGGTCGCATTTGAATGGTGGCTAAAAAAACCTGTTGGTGTAGGCGCAACGATCAAGTCGCTTAATGCAGAGATTCTGCCCGGTAAAAGTATGACTATTACAGGGGAGGCATTTGTAGAAGACACGAAAATTCTTGCGGATCTCAAATACCGGTACAGCGATGATAAGAAATGGGAGAACACTCGTACCCGCGTTGATCTGCCGCATCTGGAAGTCAACAGCGCCGGCAAGTGTGTTGATATTCCGTACACTGCTTTAGGGGGAGCCTGCAAAAATGGTTTTTATGAGTCTAATTATGTTGGGCCGTTGCCGGGTGATTCCATTGCCAAACTGGGCGGCCACTTCGATCATGTTTCTTTTTTTCCCGATGGTGGTATTCACCCGCTGGACTGCACAGATACCAGCGTGGAAGTTACAATAACCACTATCAAAAACAAACCAAAGACAACAGAATTTGTCATACATGCCGGGGATGCCAAGGTGCCGCCCTTTTCAGAAAAATGGATTCTTCCCATGGGTGCTAAGGAGGAAGAGCAGGATTCAGAAGAGAAGCCGTCGGAGCCGACTTTTTGGATTTTTAATTTGTCCGCTGACAGTATTTCACTTCCTCCGTGGCAGGGGAAAGATTTTTCCGGTCAGCTTCATGATAACCCCGATGAAACATATTTTTCGTTTTTCCGTGGAAAAATGGGAGATGGTCAGGTTAATGGGGCCTATCATCACGAAAAACGCGACAATATCATGACATTAAAAGGGAACTGGGAAGAGATTCCCGCTGTTTATCTTATCCGGCACCTGGAGTTGCCGGAGATTCTGGAAGGAAATTGCACAGGCACTGTTTCTTATACTGTCGACCAGGATGATCCCGGGAATACATTAGAAACCGAAGGCAGTTTTTCAGTTACCAATGGGCATTTCATTGAACATAAATTATATGAAGTGTTTACGTCCAGCTTTGCCCAGAAATTTGGCGTTTTGCCGCCTGCTGCACTGCGGTTTAAAAAACTCAGCTCTGATTTGAAAATTAAAGGGGATCAAATTTTCACAGACAATGTATCTATTGAATCTGACGGAATGACTATAACAGGTCATGGCATTTGGATTCTGGAAGGGGATATGAATTACAGAATAGACCTGTCCATGTCTCCTGATCTGGCTGAACAGATTTCCATCATGCGGGAGAGTTTTAATATTCAGGGCTTCCGTATGACACAGCGCAACATAGAACTGGGGTTTCAACTTTCGGGGCCAACGTTCAATCCGACGAGTGAATTGGCTGGTCTGCCGCCCATTGGTGTAACTTTTGTAAGCGGTGCCGCCGATCTTACAGGCGAGGCCATGAAACTGCTGGATACTCCCCGGCAAATGTTCATGTCCATTTTCAGGTCCGGCGGAGGAATTCTGGGCGCCACACGAACCCAGACTCAGCAGTAAAATGATGCTGCTGCAGGCTCAAATCAAGAAGAGGAATATCAGCAAAACAATCTCTATAAGGAAATGAACACAAAATGGAATGAACATGCTTTTATGCTGTACAGTCCAGGCAGTCATAAATAAAGAAAACACAGCCATGCCCATTGCTTCTGCGAAAGGCTTCTGTAAATGATAAAGACCTTCAAAAAGCGGAACCACGAGCCAGCCCCACGATGGGCGAATCCGCAGAGCAGCACGAAGCAGCACATACCGGCATAAAAACTCCCACCCTGGGAACCAGGACATTTCCCACACAAAAAAAGACAAACCGACTTCCAGCCAGCTTTTCTGATGCGCACCTGTATTGCCTCCGTAATAATCCCTCAACGACGGAATCAAGAAAAGCGCTATCAGTACAACAAAGACAGAGAGGACGAAAAAGAAATAAAACAACCGGGAGCGTTTTTGTGTATGCGTCGGCAGAAGCCACTGCCTGTCCAGATTTTTCCAACAAAGCACGAAGGGAAACAGAAACCACGCTAAAAATTTAAACAGATCAAAATGGAAGGCAATGCGGAGTAAGGGACTTCCTTTCTGAAAATCGGGCAGATACTCCAATAAATCTGACAATGACCAACTAAACATTGTCCAGTCAAAGAGAAAAGATACTCTTTGGGAGGCGAGGGTATCCACTGTGAAAACAAGACCGACATACAGTATGCTAATCCAGGCAAAAGAAGTACGGCCTTCCGCAACCGGCAACACCGCGGCTTTAGAGGGGTCAGAATGCGTCATGTGCCCTCTTGTCTTTTTCAGGCCACGGACACAAAGAGAAGAGAGGACAATCTGCACATTTTGGAGAGCGCGCAAGACAATAGGCACGCCCATGATGAACCATATACTGGGAATACATCGTCCAGTGCTCGGGCTGCCAGAGCTGCTGCAGGTCAATCTCTATTTTTCCCGGATCCTGATGACGGGTAAAACCAAGTCTGTTGGCAACACGTTTGCAGTGTGTATCGACAACAACAGCCGGCTTTCCAAAACATTCGCCAAGGACCGCATTGGCAATTTTTCTCCCGACGCCGGGCAGGCGCAGCAGATCATCCATTGTGTCCGGGACCTGACTGTTATATTCTGCCCGAAGCATACGGCAGCTTTCACGGATCGCTCTGGCTTTCTGATTAAAAAAACCGCAGGCATGAATTGCCTTTTCCAGCGCGCCCGGTGCTGCATCAGCAAAGTCATCAACGCTTTGAAAGTCCTTGAACAGCTGCGTACATACAATATTTACACGTGCATCTGTACATTGGGCAGCGAGAATAGTCATGATTAAAAGCTGCAACGGAGATCTGAAATTAAGCGTGCAGGCTGCTTCCGGATAGGTTTCCTGCAGAAGACGGTAAATGGCAGCGACTCTTTTTTTTTCTTTAGCAGCGTTTATGGTTTTTTTTGCCATGCCATAAATTCCTCGGGCGGGAGGCAGTTTAATATGTGGTCGGAAGACAAACAGCCTTTTCGCGCAAGTTGAACACCGTAGCGAACGTTCTGAAAGCCGGTGATGCGATGAGCATCCGGCGAGATAATGAAGCGCGCCCCTTTATGAGCAGCGTCTTTAAGATGGCGCCAGTCAAGATCAAACCGTTTGGGACTCGCATTGATTTCCAACGCCACCTTATTGGTTACAGCCGCATCTGTAATTTTTTCCATATCCAGCTCGTAACCGGGGCGGGTGAGAAGATGCCGACCGCTGGGATGCCCTATCGCAGAGGTAAATGGATTTTCCATGGCACGAATCAGCCGTCTGGTCGCTTCTGTTTTATCCAGGTCAAGCCCATTATGTACTGAAGCAATCACCCAATCAAAGGTTCTGAGAATAGCTTCATCATAATCCAGAGAACCATCCTTGCGAATGTCCGATTCGATTCCTTTAAGAACTCGGATGCCGGTCAAGCGCCTGTTTAACGCGTCAATTTCCTGATGCTGCGCCGCAATTCGGTCGGGTTCCAGACCATTGGCTATCTTAGATGATTGGCTGTGATCAGTGATCAGCATATAGGTGTAGCCAAGATCGCGGCAGGCAAGCGCCATAGATTCGAGTGAGTGGGCGCCGTCACTCCACTGGGAGTGACAATGAACCAGCCCTTTTAGATCCCCCAAATTCAGCAGCTCCGGTGTGTCTGATACAACAGGTAAATACACATTTTCACGGATGACGGGTTCACAGTAAGGTATTCCTAAAAGAGCATAAAACGCCTCTTCCTTCTCGAAATTGAAAGGGTGCCCTTGCGCATCCTTAAGAACAGAAGACTGCCATAAAAGTCCTTTTGATGCACTCAGCTGTTTCAGAGCGGCAACATGCTGTGCGCTGCCTGTTGTTTCAATCAAAAGAGGAACCCAGCAAGCCTGATCTTCTGTCACATACACCTCACAAAGCATGCCGGGAGCCGTACGAAAACTAAACTTTTCAGGAACACAACCACTTTGGGAGATGCCGGCAAATGTTTCCTCCAACGCTGCTTTGATCTGCCCGATATCCGACCCCAGAACAACAAAAACCAGCTTTTCATAAACGTTGGAAAAACGCCTCAGTTTGCCGGTAATTTTAAAACGCAGGACACAGGGTAAGGAAGATAAAAAAGACGATAGTGCCCGGGCTTCGTCCTCTATAGGCGTAATACGGTATTTTCCCTGTTGTGCCTCTGCAAAAGCGATTGCTTCGAGAAGTTTCTGGACTCTTTTCTCTCCAAATCCGGGCAACTTCTGTATTTCACCGTTCAGGCAATTCTCTTTTAATAAGGGCAATGTGGTAATGCCCAACTGTTCATAAAAGAGTCGGATGAGTTTTGCGCCTATTCCGGGCACTTTCAAAAGGCTCCGGAGCGACTCAGGAAAACGCTTCCGCAAATCGTCCAGAAACGTTATCCGGCCATGGAGAACGCACTCTTCAATCTGTGACGAAAGTGTTTTACCGATGCCGGGCAGGCTGTAAGGCTGATGGGAAAGAACCAATTCTGCAATTTCAAGGTCGCTTCTGTTGACTGTTGTAGCAGCCGTAGCATACGCCCTAACTGCAAAAGGAGACTCCCCGGCAATTTCCAGCCAGAAAGCTGTTTCATCAAGCAAGCGCGAAATCTGAAAGTTTTCCATACCGGCTCCAATAAGTCACGAAAATACACCGGTAACATGCGTAAAAGAAAAAAGAAGACTGGCTGTCCGCAGGAGGATGACTATAAATCAGACTCCTTCAGGACAACAGTAACCTCAGAAGCATCGTCGCTCTTACGGTCTTTCCATATAGTGCATTTAAAAAGGAGAAAAAGCAGCCCGCCCGTAACAAACATGGCAAGACCTATTGTCTGTGAGACTGTTAGCCATCCAAAAACAGAACGTACGCTTTCTCCTCTGAATCCTTCAGTAGTGAGACGGAGAAGTCCGTATAGAGTTATATATGAAAGAGAAACGACTCCAGTATGTTTATGTTTTTTGTAAATGATCATCAGTACAACAAACAAAACAAAGAGACCCAATGTTTCGTACAGCTGGACAGGGTGGATAGGAAGAGAAAAGTCAGCTGCGCCGTCAATAAGCCCCTTTCTGACCTGCTCTCTGAAAGGCCCGTAGCTGGCACGGGGAAAAGATACCCCCCAGAGAAGTCCTGCACTACACAGACGGCCCCAGCAGCAGCCATTGAGAAAACAGCCGATTCTCCCGATGCCATGGGCGAAGGCAAGGAAAGGGGCAACCATATCAGCAGCAGGAATCACGGGTGTTTTCGCATATTTAAGGTAAGCAATGCCTGCAATTATCCCGCCGATCAGACCGCCGAAAAACACGAGACCGCCCGTCAGAAAAAATTGCAGATATCTTAGATCATCCCAGCCGCCGTACTGGATAACCCAATAAATTTTAGCGCCGGCTATGCCACCAATAAAGATCCATATACCGCCAGCCGGAGTAGCAGCGTAGGGCTCTTTCCTGCGCATATTTAGCCAGTTGGGTCCCAGAGCACCAATAAGAAAAGCAAGCGTCATCATCACTGTATAGGAATGGAAGCGCAATTCGCCCCAGCTGAGTAGTGTCGGGTACATAAAATTCCTTTAAATCAGAGGTATTGTGGTTCGTGCAGGCGGGGTTTGCACCTACAGTTTTTGAGTATAACAAAAGTTTCAGGACAATAAAAAGAGAAGACAGCATTTGTTACTGTCAGGAGGAAAACGCTTTTTCCGACCGAATACTTTCCTGTCTCTCTATTTTCAGACAGATTGGACTGCTTTCAGAAAAGCGAGGATGTTTTCGGTGGGAACGCCCGGAGGCATTCCGCCGCCACAGGAAAAAATAACACGGCGCGGGTCATCAAGAGCTCGAGCCAGTTTGTCTGTCTCCTGATAGACCTTTTCAGCTGATGCCTGCGCCAGTACATCTCGGGGCGGCAAATTTCCTAGAAGCGTCACTGTATTCCCGGCAAGCGCTCTTATTTGTTCTATGGAATGGTTGTGTGAAAAATTAAACAGATTAACGTTAAGATCCGGCAAATGCGAAGCGCACACCAGCCCTTCAGCATCATTGTGAAAAAAGCGGACAGAAGCAGGAAAAGCGTTAAAAAGCTCTTTTAAATACGGGTGTGCGAACTCTTGATAATCAGGCTCCCCCAGAAAGCCGACTATATCATCTAAAATAAAGATACCGTCAATGGAATCAATTCTATTTTTTTGCAACCGGAGCCATTCTAGAAGGTAAGTATTAATTTTTTGCAGCAGCTGATGGACACTGTCCGGCTCCAAACGCAGTGCCATTAAAAACTCGGAAATTCCCATCAGAAAAGAGGCAATATTCAGTGGACCCCGCGCGATGGCGAACCGGATAGTGTATCCATGCGACTCAATCTTGCTGCGCATGGAGCAGAGACGATGCAGTAAAAATGGGGTGAGCCCGTCGCTTTTGGGATCAGGACGGTCAGGAAATTGTTTCACAACATCCGGCAGCGGATGGGCATAGGGCAGCTCTGCAGGATAAAAACTGCAGCGGGCTCCCAGAGCGGCAGGTTCGGAACACATGCCGAATTCTGACCAGAACCCAGGCAAAAACCAAATATCAGGAAAAGTAGAACAGGCATTCAAATTTGCTTCAAGCCAGATATGGGGATCGGCGAAATAATCCATCACCGATACGCCATGCCAGGCGGGCAGCCACGGGCTGTCTATAATGAAACCAACCGGAAGCGGGGACACGCGTTTTCCGTCCAGTACAGCAAGCAGATCATTCCATTGTTTATCTCGCATGGTGTTCCTCTAAAAAGTGCGTATAGCCACTTCTTTACCGCCCTGTTCCGCTGAAAGATACGCTGAATAGATCGTTGAAATGGTGTTTGCGCCCAAAAGACTGTCGCTTTCAACAGGCTCCCCAAAGGCAGCTGCCCGATAAAAAGCCTCAATTTCCTGAGGATACCCGGTAAACCAGTCTTCATCGGGCGGCATATCTGTCCACCCCTGTTTTTGCTCAATTTTTTCAACTGTATAAATATCGGAGAAATTTTCGTGACGCGGATTATAAACACGCATGGCTGTATTGGGGTTAATATTGCAGACAGTCCGGTGGTTGGTCGCAGCGACTTCAAGCCAGTTATGGATGCCGCCTAAAATAATATCGGATGCAAAAACAGTAGCCAAAGTGCCGTCTTCAAATGTTACGTGCATCATAGAAAAATCATCAATATCAAAATAGTCATTTCGGATAAAGCCGTCATTCTGAAAATTATCCATTCTGGTCAGAGCGGCGGTCCGGGCTGTAACGGTAGCGGGCAGAATCGGTTTTCCAGTACGGGCGCGCCCTTCCACATTTTTCAGATAGAGTGCGGCAGTAAGGGGATGGCATCCTTTGCCAATCATAACGCCGCCACCGGAAAATTTCCACTGGGCATAAGTAGCGTTATGCGATCCGGAATGTGCCTCTTCTCCATGAATCCAAAGGATTTGGGCCTTTGTTTTTTCAATGATTTCCTTTTCCCGCTGAATGGAGGGAGCATAGACCCAGTTTTCAGCATAGAATATTCTGCCTTTGTTGTTTTTTTCTGCCTCAAGAATACGCTCAACACTTGCCAGACCGTATGCCAAAGCATCGCTTTTTGGAAAAGTATCTCCATGAAAAGAACTGCTTCCATCGCCCAGATAGCCGGTCAAGGGCTTTTCTATGATTACAGATTTGCCTTTCTTAAGAGCGGCTACAGCGACTTCTTCATGACCGGAGACCAACACGCAGCAGTGGACAAGATCAACTGCGTCTATAAGGGCATCCAGGGAAGAAAAATGGGTAATACCACGTTTAGCAGCAAAAGCTGCAGCCTGATCCTGATCCAAAGCAAAGACGCCACGGACATCCGGGTTCACGCTATATACACGTTTAATTCCTTCATAATGAAAATTTGCTGAAAAACCGGCACCCACAATTCCGGAAATGACCGTCGGTTTAGAAATCATGGTTTCTTTTCCTGTGTTTACTGTAGAAATTGACGCTAAGAAATTCTTTATATATTATAGCCACCATTGATTGAAAGAAGAAATTAGAAGTAAAATACTACATGATAATGAGATTCGGTCCCGATTCTCTTTTGGTGTTTTACGCTCTATCCTGTCACTTTTTTTCTCTGCTTCTTATTAAGGACTTGCCTCTTTATGGCTTCTAAAAATTCGCTCAATGAAGGCTCCATTATCATTCGCGGAGCCCGTGAGCATAATTTACAGAACCTTTCACTAAAAATACCCCGGAACAAACTGGTAGTGATTACCGGGTTGAGCGGTTCAGGAAAATCCAGCCTCGCTTTCGATACTATCTATGCCGAAGGTCAGCGTCGCTATGTTGAAAGTCTTTCTGCTTACGCCCGTCAATTTTTGGAACTGCAGGGGAAGCCGGATGTCGACTACATCGAAGGTCTTAGCCCGGCGATCTCCATAGAGCAGAAAACCACGCATAAAAACCCTCGTTCTACTGTAGGAACAGTCACAGAGATTTACGACTATCTTCGTTTACTCTTCGCACGGGCTGGAACGCCTCACTGTTATAAATGCGGGAAGCCCATTGTTTCGCAGACACCCCAGAGCATAGTGGATACTGTCCTTGCACTCCCGGAAAATACCCGTATTCAGATTATGGCACCGCTGGTTCGCCAAAGAAAAGGACACTACCAGAAAATCTTTTCAGAGGTTAAACAGCTTGGCTTTGTTCGTGTTCGCGTAGATGGCAATTTTTATCATGTTGATGATGACATCCAGCTTGAGCGCTATGTCAAACATGATATTGACGTTGTCGTGGACCGGCTGAGCGTCAAGGAAGATGCACGGAAAAGACTGACCGATTCTGTCGAAACTGCGCTGAAATTAGGAAAAGGCCTCATCCGGATCTGGCATGAACCGCCGGGCGGAAAGGCGGACGAGTTTCTGCAAAGTGAGCACCTTGCCTGTATTGAATGCGGCGTGATGATGGAAGAACTGGAACCGCGCCTCTTTTCCTTTAATAATCCTCATGGCGCCTGCCCGCGCTGTACCGGGCTGGGCGAAGTTCAGGAAGTCATTGCTGAATTAGTTGTTCCGAACGAAGAACTTTCTATCAATGAAGGTGCGGTGCACCCCTGGAGTGTCCGGCGTGTTCTGGATGGAATGTACCGACGCGCTTTGCGTTCTCTGTGCCGCCATTATCAGATTTCTCCAGATACACCGTGGAATAAACTACCGGAGCATTTCAAAAAAATAGTGCTATACGGTTCCGGCAAGGAAGAAATTCTTTTCAGTTTTTCCAATGAAAACCGAAATTATGAGACCCGCAAAGTATTTGAAGGGGTTATTCCGAATCTGGAAAGACGCTTTAAGGAAACAGACTCCAATAATGCCAGAGAAATGATCGGAGAATATATGGCGTCCAGGCCGTGTCCGGAATGCCAGGGAAGCCGCCTGCGACCTGAAGTGACTTCTGTAAAGGTCGGCGTACATTCCATTACTTCTCTCACTGCTTTATCTATCCAAAGTGCCATGGAGTTTTTTAACACCCTAGAATTAACGCCAACACAAATGGCAATTGCGGAACGCATTATTAAAGAAATCAGGGAGCGCCTTGGCTTTCTGAACAGCGTAGGGCTGAACTATCTCACGCTGGACAGGCATGCCGGGTCGCTTTCCGGCGGTGAGTCTCAGCGTATCCGGCTGGCGACACAAATCGGAAGCGGTCTTGTCGGTGTGCTGTACATACTCGATGAGCCCAGTATAGGATTGCATCAGAGAGACAATGCGAAACTGCTGGCGACACTCCTTCGACTCAGAAATTTGGGTAATACAGTGATCGTTGTTGAACACGATGAAGATACCATCCGTGCGGCGGACTTTGTGCTTGATCTGGGGCCCGGTGCAGGAATTCACGGGGGCAGTGTGGTGGCGTCGGGCACGCCTGCCCAAATTATGAAAAACAAGAAGTCCCTTACAGGCAAGTACCTTTCCGGTGCTTTAAAAATAGCTGTTCCTGAAAAAAGACGGAAAGGTAACGGAGCCGTTCTTAAGATTTGCAAAGCGGCACACAATAATCTGAAAAACATAACCGTAGAGTTTCCTCTGGGCCTCATGATCGGCGTATCGGGCGTGTCCGGCTCGGGTAAATCAAGCCTGATTAATGAGACACTCTATCCTGCAGTCGCCCGGCAAATTTATTCAGATTTTCGCAAAAGTCCCGGAAAACACGCATCTGTGCACGGTCTTGAGCACATTGATAAAATCATAGATATTGATCAGTCTCCCATCGGGCGCACACCCAGATCTAACTCGGCGACCTACACCGGGCTTTTCGGACCTATCCGGGAACTCTTCAGCAAAACGCCTGAATCCCGGGCTAGAGGATATCTGCCCGGACGTTTCAGCTTTAATGTGAAAGGGGGACGATGTGAGGCATGCGAAGGCCATGGCGTTCTGACAATAGAAATGCATTTCCTCCCCGATGTTTACGTGCCCTGCGATACTTGCCAGGGTGCCCGATACAACAGAGACACGCTCGAAATAAGGTACAAAGGGAAAAATATTGCCGAAATTCTGGACATGACTGTTGAGGAAGGCTGCGACTTTTTTAAAAACATACCCCCTGTTCATAGCAAGCTTATAACATTGAAAAATGTGGGACTTGATTACATAAAACTGGGTCAGGCAGCGACAACTTTATCTGGCGGTGAAGCGCAGCGGGTCAAACTGGCAACGGAACTGGCAAAACGACACACAGGGAAAACGCTTTATATTCTCGATGAGCCGACCACAGGACTTCATTCTGCTGATGTAGACAAACTGCTTGAGGTACTTCATCAGTTGGTCGATTATGGAAATACAGTTATTATTATTGAGCATAATCTGGATGTTCTGAAGACAGCAGACTGGATCATTGATCTGGGTCCGGAAGGAGGAGACGGAGGCGGCAAGATCATAGGCGCCGGTACCCCTGAAGATCTCTGCAAAATCAAAGCTTCCTATACGGGTAAGTTTCTGAAAGAAAAGCTGCAGCGCACGTAATCAGTTTTTGGCAGTGAAAAAAAGGCTTTGCTCACACCGGGTGACATCGGGTGCATACAGCCGCATTTCATAAAAACAGCAGCTGTTGTCAAATGAACCGAAACCTATATTCCCTTTTGCCAGCCGGGTGTCATTTCCTTCCAGAACAGGCTTCTCCATATCATTAAAATAAACAGCTATTCTGCCGTCTGCCACGGTTCTCTCAATGCGGATTCTATGAACAACCTCTTTTCCCCAGCCAACGCCTTTTGTAGCGGAAGCGCCAATATTGACGCGCGGTTTTTTATCGACAATAAAAATATTGTGGGCATGAGAATCAGCAGCGGCGGCAACATGAACGTAGTAAAAGGAGTCCCGGGCTGTAAACCCGAAAATAAAACAGGCATCCCGATGGTTGCCGCCCGCCAGGTCTGTTGACTCAACATCCATTTCTAGAATAAAGTCTTCCACCTGCAGATCTTTCAGCAGAGCAAAAGAAAATGGAGAGCGGACAGGAGGCTTATAAGCACCGACTCCTTGAATTAAATTAAGGCAAGGGCGGCCGTGGCGATCATCTGGCTTCCAGGAAGAGGGATCGGTAAATTCAAATAAATTTAAACAAGATTCCGATGAAAAATCCGCTTCCGCCACCAGTTGATAGTTGCCCGGAATATTGTCGCCGAACGGCGGAAGGATATACTGGATAGATGGCTGTTCCTGTGAACAGTTGAGGGAAGCAAAGGCAACACAAAAAAGGCCGGCAATAAAAACAGTTCTATTTTTCATAGAGAGACTTCCCGAAAGTGAGCTTCAAACAATTGCTGAACGTTACTATACGACGAAAGCAGCCGCATAATCGAGTCCTTTTTCTGATGGTTTCAATGCGAGGCAGTTTTTACGCCTCTGCAGATAATGGTACACTAACAGAAGATTAATTAAGGAAAAAGAAGTGCCTACCTCAATTTTTACTGAAAGAACAAAACCTATTATTGGCATTACCATGGGTGACAGCAATGGGATAGGGCCGGAAATATTAGTTAAAGCGTTAGATACGCTAAAACAGAATGACTCTTTTATCCCTGTGGTGTATGGAAATGCGGCCCTATTAAATCATATTGCCCAGGAATATCAATTGTCGGTTACATTTACAGAGAAGGACAATATTCCGGAAATACACACCGATTCCCCAGATATCCCTGTGATTCAGTGCGGAGCACGGGCTATCCCTTATACACCAGGTAAGCTTGACCCGCTTGCGGGTGCCAATGCTGCTCTCTGGATTCGTGCGGCGACTGAGGACGCTTCAGCAAAAAGAATAGATGGCATGGTGACCTGTCCTGTAAATAAAGACGGAATGCTCAAAGGAGGGTGCCCGTATGCCGGACACACGCCGATGCTGGCAGCGCTTACTCAAACAGAAGAGTGTTATATGAGTCTTTTTTCAAGCAACATGCGCATTGTTCATATTACCGCCCACCTTTCCATGAAGGATGCAGTGGCAGCAGTAAAAAAAGAGCGGATTTACAGAACTATCAAGCAGTGCTATCGCACCTTAACCCAAATGGGCTTTGAATCGCCCCGCATTGCTGTAGCAGGATTAAACCCGCATGCCGGCGAAATGGGCGCTTTCGGAACAGAAGAACTTGAGGAAATTCAGCCTGCTGTCGACCGCGCCCGTCAGGAAAATATACAGTGCACAGGTCCTTTGTCCCCGGACACCGTTTTTTCCCGGATGAGCAGCGGAGAATTTGATGTCGTCGTGGCGATGTACCACGATCAGGGACATATTCCCTTCAAACTGATAAACATGGATGAAGGTGTGCATGCAACTCTCGGACTCCCTTTTGTGCGGACTTCACCTGATCATGGAACAGCCTTTGACATTGCAGGTACAGGAAAAGCCCGGGCAGAAAGCATGTGTGCCGCTTTGCTTCTGTCTGCACAGTGGGCAATGCATGCTTTAAAACAGAGGGAGGCAACAGCATAACATGCGTTTCTCTGTTACATGGGCATTTGCCAGTTTTCTTTTACTCTGCGCTGGTGCATCCGGGGAAAGTGGAGTGCGCACCTTTTCATTGTTGCCTCGCAGTTTTCAGGTAGGTTCCCATCCCTGTGCAATTGCTCTGGCTGATTTAAATGGCGACGGCATCCCGGATATTGTGACAGCGGATAGGGGAGAGCTGCATGATGCCCGGGAGGAAAGACCGGCTAATGATGAGCTTTCGGTGCTTCTGTCCGATACACCCTTTAACTACATAAGACGCCACCCGTCTTTAAAGACCGGATTCGGTCCCTATGCACTGGCTCTGGCGAATGTCGATTCACTTAAATGGCCGGATATCATTTCTGCCAATTTTCATACGGGGCGCAACAGGATTATTTCTGTCTTTCTTAACTTCAAAGACGAAGGCATCTTTAAGCCGGTTGAGTTTAAAGCACCTGAAACCAGCGATCCTTATCAACGGCATACCGATGGTGCCGGGGAACCTTTGTACACTGTGCCGGGATTGACTTCTCTGGCGGTTGGTGATTTTAACAATGATGGTTTTCGTGATCTGGTGGCAACAGGGTGGAGCAACGATACCATCATGCTCATGACCGGACACCCGGATCATGTATTTAATGAGCCTGTTTTCTTCCCCTTAAAGGGAGCGCCGCGTTCTGTATGCTGTGCGCATCTTGACGACGATAAAAACCTTGATTTGATTGTTTCGCTCTATGCCACTTCAGAAATTGCTCTTTTGCAGGGAAATGGCAAAGGGGAATTTACAGAAAAAGCGAGGTTCAACTCCAGAGGAAAACTCCCTGTCTCTGTACTGTATAAAGATATTAATGGTGACGGCAGTGGCGATATTATTGTCGCACACGCAGATGCCGGTGATAACATTTCAATTTTTTACGGAGGCCGTCCCTATCAATTTTCAATTTCGCAGGATATTCCTCTAGGCAAAGCACAGAATGTTTTGGAATACGGCATCAAGGACGGTGTAGCTGCTGATTTTAATGATGACGGAGCTGCTGATCTTGCGCTGGCTTGCCAGGCTTTGCCCGGCGTTGTAGTGCTGATAAACGAATCAGGCAACACAACAATGCCTCAGAAATTTCGACAGGAGGAATATCTATTTAAAGAAGGCGAACCTCTGGCACTGGCTACCGCAGATCTTGACGGAAACGGGTATCTGGATCTTGCTGTCTCTCTGGGCTCTTCTAATTCAGTAAGTTTTCTAAAAAACAACAAAAAGTGATTGTTTCAAGCCTTTTAACGATAAAGCGAAGTGTAAATGCCACAGTTCACGACAAAACTATTCTTCGCACTGCTCTACCTTGGAATTCTTCTTTTTGTCTCCGGTAGAATTGTCCATCAAATGGGGAAATTTACCGGGTATATTGTTTTAAAACCCGGACAGACTGAGCGTTGGGTCTTGCGTGAGTCAACAACAGAAGGAATGCTGGCAACTGCCTTGCGCAATATGCCGATGGAAATTGTGGGACTTAATCATTTTCAAACAGCTGCGCAGTTCTTTGACCGTTCAAAGCATTTCGACGCTGTGCAGCTGCCTTTTTATCTTTCATTGGAAAAAGAGCTGTCCCGTGAAAAAATCAAAGAAAAGTACGTTCTGACTCTTCGACGGGGCGAATCCTCTTTGGAAAAAGCAGTACGTCCCGGTCAGAAAATAGATATTTATGATTCGCTGATTGATATTGTGGCGGTGCAGCCCTGGAGCGGACTCGTTCGTGACGAACGCGGGACTCCACACATGGTTATGCAGGTCGAAGATACAGAAAATGCAGCGATAAACAAATTGTTTTTTGAAAATGCTTCTTTTTTCAGACCGGGGAAAGATTTTTCTGCGGAATGGCATTGGGTGCAAAGTGAGGAGGAAGCAGAGCATAAACTGCAGGAACTGCAGCATTATGCCGGAAAGTGGGGCATTAGAGAAGCGGAAAGAGTGCACTGGTTTGAAACACTCACCCCTGGGGATGGGTTAATTACTTCCGACGGAACTGAATACACCCTTTTGGGATATGAAACTTCTGAAAACTCTTCTGCTTTAACTGTTTCAATAGAATTAAAAGACAAAGATACGCGTAAAATTCTGCAATACCCGGGCAGCGATACCGTCGGCGGAACTTCTGTTCTCTTAGATCCGGGCAAACAGAAAAACCACATTATTTGTATTTCCTGGCAGGAGAACAGCACTCTTTGCACTTTTTTTAAGGACGGTATTCCTGAAGTCTCCCGACTGGTACAAGAGGAAGAGTGGCTGGATCTGCCTGTTTCCGAAAATCATTTTCTGCGGTGCACTTTGTTGCAGGTACTGGAAAAGTCCTTTGTTGTTACTGCAGAAGAATCTACTCTTAAAGTGTTATGCCTTCAGGTGGACGGCACGCCTTTAGCGCTGCGAGAGGGCGAAAGCTGCGCTGCCGGTGATCTGCACCTTTCATTTTCACGAGAAAAAATCCTGCCTGTGCCAAAATTTCTTTTTACTACTGAACTTTATAATTCCCAATCAAAGGATTCGTTTACACTTACCGGCAGCAGGAAAATCCGCATCAACAACTGGAAACTTTCTATTGCGCCGCAATTTATTAATAATGGAACCATGCCGGTGATTATCAAAGCGGAGCGTATGCTGGGCACGCCGTCGCAACTGGTAGGATTGACGATTTGTTTGCTGGGCATTATCGGACTTACCGTTTTTCGTTTTGCTGACTGGAGACAGGAAAAAGACAGAGAGAATGCATTTAAAGACGATTATGCCGGGTAATTTGTTGGATAACCCGGTGGAATGTTTACGGATTGGCACATGTTTTTCGTTAAATAACTGATTATGAGCTTTGAATTGGAGGCCACTATGGCTTTACTAAAAATTGTTGTTTATCCTAACCCTCCGCTTATGGATGTGGCTGCTCCTGTAACAGATTTCTCAGAACGATTACAGCAATTGGCTGATGACATGCTGGAGACCATGTACCATAATGAAGGTGTTGGGCTGGCTGCCCCGCAGGTGGGAAAAAGTATTCGCCTGATTGTCTACTGCGATTATGTATCCGATCCGGTATGCCTGGTGAATCCAGAAATCCTAGAGAGACATGGCTGTGAATACAGTGAAGAAGGCTGCTTAAGCCTTCCTTCGTTATATGCAACGGTGCCTCGTGCAAAATCCATTCTTGTTCGTGCTCAGGATCTGGACGGAAGTCCCTTTGAGTTTGAAGCGGAGGATTATATTGCCCGAATCATACAGCATGAATGTGACCATTTGGAAGGTAAGGTTTTTCCTGATCGTTTGGATCTGATCTCCAAAAGTTCCGTGCTAAAAGAATGGGAAGAACTGGTGCGATCCGGGAAAGCCACTACCAAGCCTATCACTGACTAAAAGGGATTTTCCATGTTTATGCAGTCACCGCCTGTTGAGCGGCTTTTGGAATCACTGAGACGGCTGCCTGGTGTAGGACGCAAATCGGCAGAGCGCTATGCCCTGCATCTGCTGACATTGCCGCCTGAAATCTCAGAAGAATTCTCTGCCGCCCTTATCGCAGCGCGGCGCGCTATTGGGTGGTGTCCTCTCTGCAAAAACCTTACCGATATCATGCCTTGCGCTATTTGCCAGGATCCCAAACGGGATTGCACAACTATATGTGTGGTTGAAAGACCTACAGCTGTTCTGGCAATTGAAAAGGGCGGGGGATACCGTGGACTTTACCATGTTCTGCACGGTGTCATTAATCCTTTGGAAGGAATAGGTCCGGAGGCATTGCAAATTGATACGTTGATTGAACGTGTTCAGAAAAACGATGTAAAAGAGGTCATTATTGCAACCAATACCACTGCTGAAGGCGAAGTCACCGCGCTCTATCTGGCAAAGCGCATGGCGGAGTTCGGGATTCAAGCAACCAGAATTGCTCATGGCGTGCCTATGGGCGGTGGCCTTGAATATGCGGATGACGTTACGTTACTTCGTGCTTTGGAAGGGCGATTGCCGTTATGAGCGCTAAAGGTCTTTTTACTTTTCACCCCATGCGCGCCTCTTCACTTGGTGTACTTGTCGCACAAGTCGTGTGTGCCGTGCTTTTGTGTTTTCCATCTGCAATCAATGCTCAGGAAAACGTTGCCGCTTCCAGAAGAAATGCTATCGTAACAGCCATAGAGAAAGTCGCTGCTTCAGTTGTAACCATAAATGTTGTCGGGTATGAAAGAGTGCAGACAGCAGATCCTTTTTTTGATAACTTCATGGGGCTTTTTGACTTTGCACCGGGAATGACACGCACAAAGAAAAAAGCAGTAGAAGGAATAGGTACAGGATTTGTTTTTGATCAGCAGGGACATATTCTCACCAACTACCATGTATTGCAGAATGCCGATCACTTTTCGTCTGTCACGCTTGCAGACGGACGAAATCTTGATGTTGAAGTGGTAGGGACAGATGAACGCACAGACATCGCTGTTCTTAAAGCCAAAACAGATACGCCCCTTCCTTATGCCGTTCTGGGAAACTCTGATGATCTCTATATTGGAGAGTGGGTCATTGCCATTGGCAACCCCTTCGGCTCTATGATTACAGATCCCCAACCCAGCGTCAGCGTCGGGGTAGTGTCTGCCAACCACAGAAGGGTCAAAAGGGAAGTAGGGGGCGGTGACCGTTTATATCAGGATATGATTCAAACAGATGCGGCCATCAACCCGGGCAATAGTGGCGGGCCGCTGGTTAATGCGGAAGGGGTTGTGGTGGGAATTAACACCATGCTTTTTTCTCAAAGCGGCGGATATCAGGGGATAGGCTTCGCTATTCCCGGCAATCGGGCCAGAAAAGTTGCGCAGGAGATTATCCAGTTCGGGCGCCGAAGAAACCCCTGGTTCGGCTTTCATGGAAAAGCTGTCGAAGAAATGAACGCCTACAGCCTGCGGGAACTTCAGATTCAAAGCCGTTCAGGCGTTGTAGTGACGGAAATCCTTAAGATTTCTCCCGCTTATATCGCCGGTTTGCAGCTGGGTGATGTCATAGAGGAAGTGAACGGGTATCCTGTTCAATATCCTCAGGACATTGATTTTATCAATTGGGACCTCTTTTGTGGAGACTCTGTTCGCCTTTCTATTGACAGGCAGGGGATTAAGAAGGAGGTTCGCTTTTCGGTCAGTGAAATCCGCACCGAATAACGGCGGCAATAGGCAGGTCTTTTTGTATTTACTGCCTTCTAACTGCTACTATGTTACCGTTCAGATACAGGTGTCTGAACCGATTGAATGAGGGCTGATTACCTTAGGAGAACTTCCATGCGTAAGGCTGTTTTCTTCGCAGCATGTGCACTGTTACTGACTACAGAAGCTGCTTTTGCACAATGGTCCTGGACACCGCAAACAGGGCGTTTTATCAATCTGAAAAAAATGCCGAAAGAAACGGCTGAACTTCAGATTGAATATGCAAGAAGTTTTCTCGTTGCCGGCAATTACAGAAAGGCATTGAGAGAGTGCGATAAATTTGTTGAATATTACGGCAATGATCCTCTGGCAGCAGACAACCTTTTTCTGCGCGGTGAAGTGCTGATGGCGCAAAGGCAGTGGTGGAATGCCGCCAAGACCTTCCAGCAGCTCCTCGCCAATTATCCGGGTTCAGACAAATATGATGCCGCCATAAAAATGCAATATGAGCTGGGCGACCGTTTTTATGCACGTGGTGAAGCGCTTGCAGGAAAAAAATTCAGATTCTTCAAAAAGAAACCCTACAAACGGGCTGCTGATATCTATGCCATGGTAGTGGAGAACCAGCCTTTTGCCGCTGAAGCCGCCGAAGCACAATATAAGATCGGTTTATGCCACTTTGCACGAAAACAATTTCAGGATGCCGCTTTCGAGTATAAGCGGGTCATTGAAGATTATCCCACCACAGAATGGGTTAAGGACGCATCTTACGGGCTTGCCATGTGCTATTACAAAGACTCTTACAGCCCGGCCTATGACCAGACACCCAGCGAACTTACCGTGAATGCTATTGATGATTTTAAGGCAAATTTCCCTGGCGACGAGAAAAACGAAAAACTCGGGGAGATGCGCATAGAAATGCGCAATTCTATCGCTCAACACTATCTGAATAGCGCAAAGTTTTACGAACGGCGCAGAGAATTCCCTGCTGCTAAACTGTACTACGAAAAAATCGCCAATGAATTTGCTGATACACAAGCAGTTGACGCTGCCAAAGAGTGGCTCGAAAAAAACAATGGTGTTGAACATGTAGGTGATAAATATTCCGAAGGTATCAGATCCGCTTTATGACGCAGGCTTCTATATTCGATAAGCCTCTGCACTGGGTAGGGCTTTTGCTGGCAGGATGCGCAATGGTCATCAGTGCCGGTTGCGGTTACACGGCTCGGAGCTCTTTAGACCCGGTTTATCAGTCGATCAGCGTCTCGCCCTTTTATGACAAAACGAATGAGTACGGGCTGCAGATTCCCTTGACGAATGCAGTCATTCGAAAGTTTACTGCTGATTCCAGACTTCGCGTAAAAAAACCTGAAGAAGCTGATCTTCTTTTAGAAGGAATGATCATTGACTTCCAGCGCAAAGGTCTGATCTATGATCGCAAGGATGAGACAACCCAGGCGTTGCTTGTTGTTATCGCCTCTATCCGGCTGACAGATCAAAAGACTGGCGAAGTACTGTGGCAGGAACCCGCAGTTTCCGGAGAAACCACTTTCTACACAAGAGCAGCAGGCTTGACCAGCGGGCGACTTCGCGGTAATGCGGAGACCTATATGAACCCTGTACGTTCTTTCACTTCAGAAGAAGAAAACCGTGCTGCTGCCGAGGCGCTGGAACAGTTGGCATCAGAAATCGTTTATCGGGTGCTGGAGCCCTGGTAAATGATTATCAACGTTGGCGATCTCGTAAGTAAATTAGACAAGCACAAGCCTCCCTCCATTATTCTGCTCACTTCCGGCAAAGCCCCTTTTGGCAAGGCTGATTTTGAACCGTGGCTTGCGGAAGCAGCGCTTCATGATTTATTGCAGATGTATGTGCCCGAAGATCAAAAAGATCTGGCGCTCACTACGCTTCAGGCAGGGGAGTCTTCCCCTGGCGATGTCGCATCTGAAGTCTTGACGCTCCCTTTTCTCGTAGAAAGAAAAGTGATTGTTGTGCGTCACGCAGAACTTTTTTTTGCACTTTCTTCCGATAAAAAAAGCCCTGTTATTCCTTTATTGGAATGCCTGAGCGATCCGCCTGATTTCTGCCTCTTAATTCTCTTAGCCTCCGAGGCCAACAGGAGCCGGCGCTTCTATAAACTCTGCGAAGAAAAAGGGCTTGTGGTTGAATGTCCTCAAATGGAAGACCGTGTATACGGGCAATGGATTAAGGAGCAGCTGAAGCAAAAAGGCTATTCCATCAGCAGCGGCGCCCTTGCTCTTATGATTGAGCGGGTGGGGAATAGCATGAGTGATATGGCAAATGCCATTAATCTCCTTTGTTCCTTCGCAGAACAGGAAACCAAACTCAACGAGCAGCATGTGCTGGCGGCCTGTGCCGATGTTGCCGAAACCACTGTGTGGGCACTTACCGACGCCATTGCGGCTTCTGATACTGGAAAAGCTCTCGAAAATCTTCATGAATTGCTGGCAATTAATAAATCTCATGAAGAGATTCTCGGAATGATCAATTGGCTTCTGGAAAGTGCCTATAAAGCCCATCCCGGCACAAAGGTCAGTTTAAACAAGCCCTTTGTGGAAAAGAAAGTGCTGCCCTTGGCAAAAAAATGGGATGTGACTAAAATGCAGAATGCTCTGCAACTCTGCACCAGAACTAATTTTCAATTCAGAAACAGCGGTGCCGACAAAACGCTGCTCCTGGAAACCATGATCATTAAACTTGCTGCTTCCAGAGGACGTGCAGCGCCAGCCCGATGAAGAGAGCTTTCCTTTTGCCGGGGCATTCAGAATTTCTGTGAAAACTAACTAAAAATTAGTCTTTTTTTCTCTGTAATTTGATTGAAATCAGGCAATCCGGTAGAATTCCTGTTGTATGCGCTAATGTCGTTTTCTTTTTCAGAATGTACCGTGCCAAAGCAGTTTGCAGGTTCTTTTTTCTCTTGTCTTCCTCAAAGGAAATTAAGTTTATATGCGTTGCTCTCTCTGGCTGTTTTTATTTCTTCTCGCAATTAGTCCTCTGCCGGTGCCTGTCCAGGCAGAAGAAGGGCGCCTTTTTACAGCTGAACTGAACAACGCAATAAAAACCGTTCCCATGCCCTTTCTGGTGCATGAAAACAGAAATTACATTAATCTGGAAACCCTTATCACAGAATTGGGCGGGCTGGTCGTAAATATGACTGACCAGATAGAGGCGAGCCTGAACGGAAAGACAGCGACGCTAATCACAAACCACCGTGAGGTAGCTTTAGAAAATCAAAGTTTTTCTTTATCTGTTCCCTGTACATTATTAAATAACGCACTCAGCATTGCTGTAACCGATACCGAACTTTTTTTTCACAACGCTTTTGGAATACAGATTAAAGCGGAAGAGATGAAACCCGGGGCCGATAAAGACCTTGAAGTAATGGATCTCGACGAGTCACTCCTTTTGGAATCAGTACCCGATCTTCCGCAACCTGCTTCTGTTTCCACGGAAACTGCGTCAGATGAAGGCTCAAGTGAACCTGAAAAGAACGAGCAGGAAGAAGACTCCGAAGAAAGCCTGCCCTCTGATGCAACAGCAGGCGATTTTTCAGGTATGAAAAATATTAAAGGTTGCCTAGTGATCGATGCAGCCCACGGCGGACAGGATGCCGGTATTGTTATTGCAGAGGAATTTAAAGAAAAAGAGATTCTTTTGCAGCTCGCTGGCGCAATCAAAGCTGTTCTTGAAGAAAAAACGTCCTTAACTGTAGTTCTCACCAGAGAAGCAGATGTTGCTCTCTCTCCCGGCAAACGGGTCTCGGCAGCTGAAAAAGCCGGAGGTGCTTTTTTCGTGTCGCTGGAGAGTAATTATTCTCCAAACATCCCTGTATCCTCTATTTCAATTTGGACAGATCAGCCGCCCTTTAGTGACGTAAAAAAAGAAGATGCAAAAAAAGAAGATACAAAAAAAGAAAACAAAAGTGAACTTGCCCGGCAAGAATGCGCTGAAAAGGCGGCAAAATTTGGCATCAGGCTTCAAAACAACTTAAATAAAACAAACACTTGGGAAAAAGTTTTTGTGCATCAGGCGCCTTTGCTTTTACAAAGGGAAAGCAAAATACCGGTTATTTTAATCGGGACAGGATGTTTGAATGATCCTGAAAAATTGCACCTGTTGAAGAATCCTGAGGAAATCGCGCGTATATCTTCTGGAATCGCCTGGGCGCTTGCCGAAAGCCTCCGGTAAAAGAACCGTGCCTTAATCTTATAAATCGGAATACACAATGCAGTTTTCTACCAGTCACATCTTTAAAAAGCTTGGCTTGATTCTGTGGGCATTTGCCACGCTGATTCTATGCTTTCTTGTTCTGCTGCTGTCCAGACATATGCTTACTGAGGGGCGCAATCCCTTTAAACTGGCAGAAGAAGACTCGGAAGAATTTAAACAGCAGGAGTCATCTGCTTCACGCGATGTCCTGACCGAAAAAAAGGAAATCACCCTTTTTTTCACCTCGGCGGCCGGCATCGGTCTTGTCCCGGAAAAATGTATGATTGAGAGTGCCGAAACAACCGTTGAAAATTGCAGGTCAGCTTTGCTCAAGATGATTTCAGGTCCTGACGGCCAGCACTCTTTACCTAACATCCCTTCCGACACCCGTGTTCGCGGGGTCTACCTGAAAGATGATGGTGAACTCATTTTAGATATTTCTTCCGAAATTATTTTTCTGCAAACAGTTCCTAGAAGCATCGAAACGGAGACTATGATGTTTTTCGGGATTGTGAACACGATGACTCATGAAGCATTGCTCGGGGCTGATTCAAAAAAAGTGACAGCTGTCCGTTTTCTTTTTGACGGCATGGCTCCGCAGGAGACTTTTCCTCTGAATTTTGATTTATCTTACCCGCTCTACCCGGCGCCTAACTGGATAATGACAGAATCCTGATAATGAACGATCTGAATGCTAGCAGCTGCGCACCTATCGGTATTTTTGACTCTGGAGTAGGCGGATTAACTGTTTGCCGGAAAATTTCCGAGTTGCTGCCTTTTGAAAAAATCATTTATCTTGGTGATACGGCACGGGTGCCTTACGGATCTAAAGCCCCTGAGACCGTACTTCGCTATGCCCGTTCCTGTGCGGCGGTGCTCCTAAAATATAAAATAAAAATGCTGGTCATTGCCTGCAACACAGCAACCGCTTTCGCTTTGGAGGCGCTTCAAAAAGAATTGGATATCCCAGTTCTGGGGGTTCTCAGACCTGGAGCAACTGCTGCTTTGAGTCGAACTAAAAACGGGATAATCGGTGTTATTGGTACCAGAGGCGTAATTAACAGCCGTTCCTACGAAAAGACTTTAAAGGCACAACGCCCCGACATAGACGTTTACAGTCAGGCTTGTCCTCTTTTCGTGCCTTTTGCTGAAGAAGGCTGGGTTTCGGGGGATGCTCTTTTTCATGTCGCCCGACACTACCTGGAGGACCTGAAAAAGAAAAAAATTGACACCCTGGTCCTGGGGTGTACTCATTATCCGCTTCTGAAAAACACCATACAGGCTGTTTTGGGCGAGGATGTAATGCTTGTTGACAGTGCGGAAGAAACAGCGAAAGATGTTGTGGAGTCGCTGGATAAAAATTTTCTGTTTAATAAAGAAAAAGAAGTGACACAACCTCTGTTTCTGGTGACCGATTCTCCTGAGGCCTTCCGGTCTACTGGCGAAAAGTTTTGGGGAACCAGCTTAATGTCGGTACAATGGGTTGATATCTGTTCTACCTCTTAATTGAAACAGGAAATTTTTAATGGCGAAACAGAAGCAAAAAAAGAAAAGTCCTAACTTTTCTCCTTTGTTTCGCGCTGTTATGCATACTTATTTTTCCGCTGCAGTTCTTTCCTTTCTATCCGTTTTTATTTTTGCCCTCTTTATTAGCCTGAAAGACCTCGTTCCGGACAAATGGTCTGCCCCCTTTCAGAAAATCAGCCACAGCAATAATGCTTTTCCAGAACAATTGCCAGAGGATCCTGTACCGGCAACAATAATCCGTAACTACGAATTTTCTCCCGAGCCGCAGGAGTTTACAATGGCAGCTCTGGGTGACTTGCTGGAGGAAGAGGACTGTCTAAAAGTAAATGCCTTAATCCGGTCCCTGCTTGCAAATCATGAAACCAATCAGCAGTCCTTTCCGGTGGAATCGCGCCACAGCTCCAAAGAGTCTCCTTATCCGATTACACGCCACTCTGTATTCCTTAATTCTCCTGATGCATTGAGCGTACTTGCCGCAACAATCCAGAGCCAACTTGGCAGTTCCTGCAAAGTGTCAGAAAGCCGTCTTTCTCGAAAACGTGCGCTTATCCAAATTTACCAGTATGACCTCTTGTGTGCCGAAGTGCTGTGCATCGAAAACTTCGAAGACAACAAAACTGCTCCTTCTGAAGACGAATTTGAACACACTGCGCAGGATGGCATACCAGAAGAGGCTCCACTTCCAAAGCAGGAAAGCGAGTCGCCTCCCAAACATAGTGTCGAGCCGGAGCTCAAAGAACAGACCAATGAATTGGATAAACCGTTTTCTGAGCAGAAGAGGTCTGTTGCGCGGCAGCAGGAAGAGAGCCCTCTCATCCCGGAACCACGGGAAATAGCGGCAAAGGAGATGCAGGAAAGCGCTCCGGAGCAAGATGCGTCCCGGGAATCCCCGGAATCAGATCAAATCATAGACGAAGAAGACGCGGAGACACTTCTGGAAGAACTTACTATTCTGCCTCCCGAAGAAGAAGTGGCTGCTGAAGAGGTGCACATAATAGAGCCCGCCAAAAGAGAAGAGCACGCTTTTCCGGCGACGCCTGATTTAAATGCACATCCCTGCGCCAGGCTCGCCATTATTTTGGACGACGGGGGCTACTTTAAAGAAGAAACAGAGAGGGTGCTGGCTTTAGACTATCCACTTACGCTCGCAATTCTTCCTGACACGCCTCTTGGCCAGTACATTGCCTCCGAAGGGAAGTCCCGTGGCTTCGAAACGATTCTTCATATGCCTATGCAGGCAGGAAATGGTGGAAAGAACCGTTTCCCCGGTGAACTAACCGTTTCAATGACTGGAGAGGAGATTCAGCAGCGAACCCGTGAATGTCTCGCTATGTATCCGGGTATTGTTGGCGTAAATAACCACACAGGCGGGCTTTTTACAACACAATACGACGCAATGTCTTCTTTTATGGATGTACTGGCGCATGCGGGAGTCTATTTCGTTGACAGCATCACGACAGCTAAAAGCTGTGCTTTTCAGGTGGCGATAGAAAAGAAAGTGCCCTGCACCAAACGTGACATATTTCTGGATCATGATAATACTTTGTCCGAGGTGCGTAAGCAATTTCACATCGCTGTTGAACAGGCTCTCCTGAATGGAAGCTGTCTGGCAATTGGGCACTTCAGAAAGAATACTGTTTTTGTTTTAGAGGAACAGCTTCCTCTGGTTAAAAGTAAAGGGGTGCGGATTGTGCCTGTTTCGGAGTTGGTCTGGTGAGATTAATTCTGGGAATAGAAAGCTCATGTGATGAAACTGCGACAGCCATAGTACGCGATGGCACCGAAGTTTTATCTAATGTTGTTATATCGCAAATAAAAGTGCATCGGGAATTTGGAGGTGTTGTGCCTGAGATTGCTTCCCGAATGCATACAGAGGTGATTTATCAGTTGGCAGAAAAGGCTATTCGTGATGCCGGGCTGCTATTCACTGGGAATCTTCCTCCTGTGGATGCCGTCGCGGCAACTTTCGGGCCGGGTCTCATGGGGTCCCTTCTCGTAGGATTAAGTTTCGGGAGGGCATTGGCTGCCGCCTGGAAGATTCCTTTTGTGCCCGTACACCATATAGAAGGACACCTCTTCAGTGCTTTTTTCGGTAAAAAAAAGCCGGAATATCCTTTTCTTGCTTTGATCGTCAGCGGCGGACATACCCAAATCATTGCCTGTCATGCTCCTCATCAGTACCATGTCCTTGCCACAACCCGTGACGACGCCGTAGGGGAATGCTTTGACAAGGTGGCCCGTCTCCTCGGATTGCCCTATCCGGGCGGGCCTTCCATACAAAAAGCTGCGAAAGAAGGAAATCCGCACGCCTATGCTTTTCCTGTCGGCATGGCAGGAAAAGACACGTTGGATTTCAGTTTCAGCGGATTGAAGACCGCAGTCCTTTATAAAATGCGGCAGGAACCGGATGCCGATCTCGCAGACGTAGCAGCTTCTTTTCAAGCAACAGCGGTCGAGAGCTTAATGGTTAAGTTGCGCCTGGCAATAGAGCAGACAGGCATACATCGTCTTGTTATCGCTGGCGGCGTGGCTGCAAACGAGTTGTTGCGTGAAAAGGCAGCATTGCTGGACGCGGAATTATTTCTTCCGCCCTTTACCTATTGTCTTGATAATGCCGCAATGATAGCGGCAGCAGCTTATTCCCGGCTGAGAACAGGTAAAGCGCTGCCAACGGACACAGCAGCTGTTTCGACGCTTGCATTGCAGGATTTACCCGGGTAAACGCAAAAGCTGATGATAAGCTGCCAGAATTCTGGCTCCATAAATATTCAAATCAAAATGCTTCTGTGCGTGCGCAAGCGCCGCTTCGCTGCAGCGTTTCACTAGAGCCTTATGTGTAATCATGCGCACCATTGCTTCGGTCAAGCCCTCAGGAGAACCGTCCGTCACAAGTCCGCGCTCTTCCTGCCCAAGCAATTCAGGAAGCATACCGCGGGCCGACGAAATAACAGGCACTCCCATTGCCATAAACTCACGTACTGTTCGACAGGTTCCATCACTGCCGGGAGTCAGGTAAATGCCGACATCCATGGCACCCAGAGCCCCCGTGTATTCATCGCCTTCGAGATAACCTGTAAAAATGACCTTTCCTTCCAATTTTAAATTTCGGACAGGAGCATAAGCCACTTTTTCCTGATGGGTACCTCTTCCCACGATCAAAAGCCGTGCTTGCGGGAACTGACGTAGCACATGAGCAAAAGCGACAAAGAGGTCTTCATAATGGCGGTGTGTCTGCATGCGTGCAACGATACCGAAGATAAAATGGTCTTTTGTAAGTTTCCATTTATCGCGCCAGGAAGGAAGCTTCTCGGACGGAGAAAAGCGGGTGAGGTCAATAGCGCCGGGTATCACTGAAAATCGCTCTGCAGGCAGGGTAAAGTGTTTTAAATCTGCATTCTTCGCCATCTCAGACGGCTCAATAATAAGATTTGTTCGCTTCAGAAGAGCACGGCAGTTCTTGCTTTCTGACAAGCCAACCCCCTCATAGCTGCTTCGCACCAGGGGAATCGACGATTCTGCCAGTGCGGCTCCTGCGATTAAATGATCATTATGAAGATGGCAGTGGACGAGAGCGTAGGGAACTTCTTGCAAATGGCGACGCAGCGCTGTTTTATCCCGAAAGTTTTTCCAGGGGTGCCTATGCTTTGAAAGGTACATAAAAGTAAGCACAGGAATCTTGTAGAGCTCAGCCATGTGCCTGACTTTATTAAAGCCGGACCCTGCTTTAGGAGAGCATGCAAAAGTGACATCGACTCCCAGGGATCTTAAGGCTCTGCAGGTGTTCACAACCGGCTCAGCAGGTCCTGTCCACTTGCAGTTGCTAAATAGATGCAGTACTTTGAGAGTAGGGGAAAGCACAGTTATGATACGCCTGCAACTTTTTCCGCTTCTTCCAGGTGGACACTGACCAACTGTGAAACACCTGCCTCCTGCTGAGTAACGCCAAAAATAGCATTGGCATGCGCCATGGTTTGTTTATTATGCGTGATCATAATGAACTGGCTATGCTCCGTAAATTCATTGACAATATTAAGAAAACGCCCTACATTCACGTCATCCAGCGGGGCATCCACCTCATCCAGCACGCAAAAGGGGCTTGGCTTGGCTGCAAAGATACTGAAGAGCAATGCTATGGCTGTTAAAGCCTGCTCTCCGCCGGACAACAGGGAAATGGTCTGAGGTTTTTTCCCTGGAGGGCGCGCTTCAATTTCAATTCCGCAATCAAGAGGCGTATTGTCATCGAGAAGAAATAAACGCGCTTGTCCGCCATTAAAAAGGCGTCTGAAATAATGCTGGAAGTTCTCGGAAATCTGCTTGAAGGTCTGAAGGAACATCTCTTCGGTAGTCTGGTCGATTCTTTTCACAACACCCAAAAGCGTTTCTTTTGCCTTAATCAGGTCATCGTTTTGCGATTTTAGAAAGGCCTCCCGTTTTTCCAGACTTTCATATTCATCTATGGCAGCCAGATTAACATTACCAAGCCGTTGCAGGGCATTTCTGCTTTCCTGAATACGGGCTTCTCGTTCCTGTTCATCATATTCATCAACGCCAACTTCCTTTTCAGTTAACGAGGAAAGCACTAAATTGTATTCAGTGGCGATACGCTCCACAAAAGACCGGACACGCTCTTCTTTCTGGGAGCAATCCAGTTCGAGTTTATGCACTTTTTTCTGCTGGATATTTTCCTTTTCACGGTTTTCTTTAACCTGAATTGTGAGTTTGTCAGTGGATTCCTGCAAAAATTGAAGGTCTTTATTTTTAACGAGAACTGCCTCATGAGCGTGATCTCTTTTTTCGGATAAGGCTTTGGATTGCGTGATTGTGTTATTAATTTTTAATTCAAGATCGGAGATCTGCTTTTTAAATGCTTCTATCTGCTGATGATGCAGATTGGCTTTTTCAAGCATTTCATCACCGCCTCGGCTGGAACGGTCGAGATCCCGCTGCAATTCTTCATAGGACTTGATTGTTTCAGCCAGCTCAACACGCTGTTCTGTATTCAATTTAGCAAGAGCAGCCAGTTCTTCTTTTTGCACAAGGGCTAACTGCTGCGTTTCTTCGAAATTACCCTGTATTGCCTGATCGTCTCCGTCCATGCCTGCAATATTAGATCTTGCCGCCTGCAGACGTTCAGCAAGGTCTTTTTCCTGTGCGTTCAGATTTTCTTTTTGTTTCTCCAAAGAGTCAAGCATAGCGCTTAGGTTTGCTTCTTCTGTTGCATGCCGTGCAAGAGCGACTTCATGCGCTCCCGCCGTTTTTCTGATATCGTTTTCACTGGCCTCGATGGATTTCAGTGCGTCAGAAAGATCCTGTATTTTAGCCGCAATACGCAATCCTTGCTCTTCAAGCTTTTTAATCTGTTTTTTACGCTGCCGGGTGGATTCTTCCAATTCCTCAATTTCGGCACTGCGCCCCAGCAATCCGTGGCTGTCTGTTTTGGTTCGACCTCCCGTGACGGTGCCTGCAGACGTTACAACCTCGCCTTCCAAGGTGACCAGGCGGGGATGGTGCTTTTCGCTTCTGGATATCCTGATGGCATCATCTATTGTCTCTACAAGCAGCGTATTGTATAAAAGATACTGAATGGCAGGCAGCACTTCAGCGTCACATTCAACGAATTGAATCAGAGCACCTACCACGCCTTTCATATTGTCGAATGAAGCGGCATCCTCATTGCGTGCCGGTCTGATTGTATCCAGCGGAAGAAAAGTGACACGTCCCGCTCTATTTTCCTTTAAGAACTCTATAGCACTCTTGGCATCATCGGCAAGTCGGACGACAACATTGTTAATATTTCCGCCCAGCGCTGCTTCAAGAGCAAACCGGTACTGTTTTTCTGTTGAAACCAGATCGCCTGCAGGTCCAATGATTCCGGACAGTCCTTTAAATTCTCTCTGTTTTCCCATCATTACAGCACGCACACCCACTGCAAATCCCTCGTAACTGTCCCGCAGTTCTATAAGAGATTTTAATCTTCCTTCTTCGCTGCTGATTTTTTCGCGCAGTGACTGCCATTCCTGATTGATGCGGGCATGTTCCTGATTTAAATTTCTTTGCAGCGTCTGGCTCTCAGTTTTTTTAGTGACGATATCGGTAAGATTCGATTGAAGAACTTTTGCTTTTTCAGAAAACTGTTCAAGAACGGTCCTGGCTTCCTGATGACGTTTCTTTTGGACGACAATGGATTCCTCAACAGTATTGCGCTGCTTATGAATATCCGTAATCCGCGTATTTACGGTCTCAATCTCGGTATGGGCTTTATTTCTTACGTTAATGGCTTCCACACGGCGCTCATGCAATGCTTCTATCATAATTTCGGTGTCTTGCAGAGCTTTAGTGGCGTTTTCCAGTTCTTTTGTCGACTTTTCCAACGCTTGCTTTAACGTTTGAATCTTAGTGGTATGCTCAAGCAATTCCTGAGATACGGACCCGGATCGGTTTTTGAGATTGGTGGACTCAAGAGTCAACCGCTCCGCTTCTGCTTGCGCTTCTACAGATCGAGTTGTGATGAACTCAATTTCTTTTCTATAGAGGGTAATCTGGTTTTCCAACCGCTCCATTTCACTATCCAGAGAATATTCTTTCTCTCTGCATTCACTGAGTGCACGGCTTGCTTCATGGCGTTTAAGGGTGATCGCCTCCAGTTCTGCCTCCTGACGGCTGGTCTTTGCTGCAAGTTCGTGATAATGATCGGTGGCCTCTGACAATTGAGCCTTGAGATCTGTAATTTGTCCGCTTAATTCATTGTATTGCAGCCAGGAGTTTCTGATCTCAAGCAGCCGTACTTGTTCGGTGAGTTCTCTATGCCTGATTGCAGCGTTGACCTGCCGCTTCAAGGTCCGCATTTGGCGGTCCACTTCCGCAATAATGTCAGCCAAACGAAGCATATTCTGTTCGGCAGACTCGAGCTTGCGCATGGCAACACGTTTTCTGGTCTTATATTTGATAATCCCCGCCGCCTCTTCAAGGAGGTAACGGCGGTCTTCCGGCTTGGAACTTAAAACCAGATCGATTTTTCCTTGTCCGATCAGCGAATAAGCATTTGTTCCGATACCGGTATCCATAAATAATTCCTGGATGTCTTTTAATCGGCAAAGGCTTTTGTTTAACAGATATTCGCTGTCTCCGTTCCGGTACACACGCCGTGTCACTTCAATCTCAGCATATTCCAAAGGCAATTTCCCGTCTGCATTGTCAAAAACCAGCGTTACTTCTGCCATGCCGGTGGCGGGGCGCCCTATAGAACCGCTAAAAATCACATCCTGCATATGAGATCCGCGCAGCGTTTTTGCGCTCTGTTCTCCAAGCCCCCAGCGGAGTGCGTCAAGAATATTGCTTTTTCCACACCCATTCGGACCGACAATAGCGGTAGTTCCCAAGTCAAGAGTTACTGTAGTGGGATCTGCAAAAGACTTAAAACCATGAAGATAAATCTGTTTAAAATACATATCTGCCAGCCAGTCTATAGAGATGATTGTGAAAGAAAAGGGACTCAATCACAGTGTTATTTGTTACAGCCAACCATGGTAGTGCATACCAAACTCTTTGTCAGGAGTCCAGTTGCAGTATTTGCTGAATTCGCTTAACGGAGATAGCGCGCCCGGTCCGATCATCTGTTTCAACAAGAACTGCATTAAACTGCACAGGTCCGTCCGCTATTTCCCATTTAACGGGAAGTCCCGTAATACTTTTTTTCAGAACCAACTCACTTTTTACTCCCAGGATACTGTTGTACGGTCCGCACATACCAACATCAGATATAAATGCGGTTCCCCCGGGGAGGATCCGCTCATCGGCTGTTTGCACGTGCGTATGGGTTCCGAGCACAGCAGAGCAGCGCCCGTCAAGATGCCAGGCAAGCGCCGCTTTTTCAGATGTAGCTTCAGCATGAACATCAACAAATATAAAGGGGGAGTCGCCTGTTCGTGAATCGAGTTCACGCTCGATCGCATCGAAAGGGCAGTTAGCCGGCTCCATAAAAACCCTGCCAATCAAATTTATAAGTGTACAATGCCTTCCATCGGGGAGCGTATAAACGGCTCTGCCTTTTCCTGGCGCATGCGTTGAAAAATTAGCAGGCCGGGCAACAGAGGGTAGTGCATCGATCCCTTTAATCATTTCAGGATGGCGCCAGGCATGGTTTCCCAAAGAAAAAAGATGGACGCCCTCAGCTTCAAGCTTTTTGATTAAAGGCGGAGTCGCGCCTGTACCATGGGCAATGTTTTCCGCATTTGCCATAACCACATCAATACAGAGCGTTTTTATCAGATCGGGAAGCACGACTCTGACCGCTTCGCGGCCCGGTTTTCCGACAATATCGCCAATAAATAAAACAAGCATGGGAATAACTTTATAGAAAAAGAGTTTAAAACGTACCGTACACTGTCACATGGGACGGAAAATTACTAACGGCATACACATAAAGCAGAAATAGACGCAGCCAGTCTTTACACTGAAGCCTGATACAATCAAAAAGAACAGGCGCAGGATCACACACGCCCGTTATTGGAACGTGGATTCAATGGATTCTGCAGATTTTAAACGACGTTGTCTTTCTTCATCTGGCATGCCGCTGCAAAGCCCCACTTCACTTTCACGCAGAAGCGCTTTCTTTTCTGAAACAGAAAGCGGTATATGCGCTTCCAATTTAATTTCCATGATCAGGGAGGAAAACTCTTCGAAAAGAGCGCCGGTATCCCATCTTGCTTTGTCCAGAGTGGCAATTGCTTCCAGATAACGCCCTTCCTCGCGCAGATCCAGAGCATCCATCATGAGCTTGCGCCCCTCACCGTAAGGGTCGTCCAAAGCATTCCAGGTATCCCGGGCTTTTTTCCAATAGTTTTCCGCCTGAGCTCTGAGCTCTTCGGCCTCAGCAGGATCCGATGATTCTTTGGCTTTTTTTCTTAACGTGCGCGCCTCTTTTTCGTAAAGCATTCCCTCGTTGCGCATAATGAAGCGTGGAGCAACTTCCACAGCAGTCATGCTGCCGGGATAGCGTTCGACATAATCTTTCCATCCTTCCAGCGCATCACCGTATTGACCATTCAGTTCCTGGCACAAAAACAGCTGTCTGGGCACCCACCTGTCGTGAGGCAGGCGTATCGCTTCCGACAGATATTTAACAGCATTGGGATAATCTTCCAGTTTCTGCTTGTAAATACCGAATCCAAGATCAAAATAGAGTTTGTAATTACGCGGGTTGCGTCGAATACCTTCCCTGAGGAAGTCAACGCCATAATAGTAAAAACGCTCTTTTTCGCCTAAACACTGACCGTATTTTGCGTTCCATTCCCTCTGTGGCCAGGGCGTGTCCTGCATTTGCGCCGTGGCATTATAGGATAAGTGCCAGGCGCCGACAAGATAGGCTTCCACAAATTGCGGATCCAGGGCGACGCAGGTACGCATAAGTGTTTGCATACGGTAGACATTACCCTGATGCCAGTACCGGTCAACTTCAAGCCACACAAGATTGGCAGCCACTTTCCTAAACCCAAAAAACAGGTTGAATACATTTACACCGCCCGCCTGTGCCTCTGCATATTCGATATCGGTGGCGAACTGAAGTTTTTGCTTTTTTGCAAGTTGAAGAAATTCAGCACGCTCCTCTTTTGCCAGATCAGATTCAGCAAAAAACCACAGACGTTTGTCATTCTCATAATTTTTGGCAATGCTGCCGATCATGCTCAACCCATCGACTTTGTCAGACGGGGAAAAGGATGGAAATTTTTCTGCAAGCGCTGTACAACGTGCAAAAAAAAGAGCATCTTCGGACGGATCCTCATTTTCCTGAAAAAGACGCTCATTAACGGCAGCAGCTAAAAGCCAACGGTAAAAAGCCTCAGATTCTCTTAAATGCCGTAACTGGTTGTTCAGAAGGACGCCAGCACCTAGAGAAAACAGCAAAACACCCGCCATAAGGGCTGTTTGGTATTTCTTGATAAAGTCCAGCATTACACCTCCTTGCGACGGAAGACAAGGTAAGCGCAGGAAAAGCCGGCAAGGGCGTAGACCAGACTGTACAACACGAGCCAGGGAATCAGAACATCTGTTGGCGGGTCATTGGGCTGGCCATTTACAATCTGCATTTTAATGCTGAAGTTCTGAAGGTTGGGTAGAATGGAATACAAGGCAGAGGCGATTTTACCGATCAGATTATCGAAAAACTGCCCTGTTTGCCCGGCACGGTGTTCAACGTCTTTAAGATATTCAGTCAGATTAGCGGTTATGTAGATAAAAAGCCCGCCCAAGGTGGGAACAAGCGGGGAAGTGGCTGCACAGGATACAGCAAATGTAAAAGCTGAAATAATTAAAAACTCAAAGTAGGTAAGGAAAATGCTCCAGAGCAACAAGGTTGGCATGATCCCCTGCCGCATATAAAGTGCGATGAAGAATAAACCACCCATTAACAGCAGATTAACAAGAATAATTAGCTGTATCCCCAGGAATTTTCCCAGAAGATATTGAACCCGGCGCACCGGCTTGGACAAGACGGTGTATATCACTTTTGTCTCCATTTCTGCTGGAACAACGGAAGCAGAGATATATACGGTGATTAAGGCGCCGAAAATAGCAATTGCCGTCACACAGATATCTTTGATCAGCTTAAGATCGATGTCTGTTTCCGCACTCGGGTCGAGAAAGGAAGAAATAAAACTGGAGCCAAAGATAACAAAAAGGCTCAGGATCAAAAAGCCGATAAGAAGTTTTCTTCTGATACCTTCCCTGTAGGTGTAAACAGCGATGCACCAGGGTCCACCAAAAACAGATGATAAAAATGTCATTGCACCACCTCCCGGGCTTTTGACGCTGTGCTGACAATGCGAACGAACAATTCTTCCAGGGTTTCACGGCGTGGTGAGATGCTCAAGAGGTTGAGGGAGTGTGCTTTGCACATTTCTACACCATCATAACTGGACATGTAAAAAGGCAGGCGCAAAACAGCACGATTGCCGGTACGGTCTTCCACTTGAATTCCTTTATCAGTTAGATCGGAAACACTGCTTTCGCTCAGATGATCGACAGTCATGGAAAGTTCACGCTGCGTAAGCAGTTCAGCCATTGAACCGATCTTTTGCAGCACTCCTTCAAAAAGTATGGCGACTCTGTCGCTGATCATTTCCACTTCCAGCAACTCGTGACTGGAAATAAGAAGCGTAATTCCTTGTTCACGAAGTTGAAGCAGCAAGTCGCGAATTTCTTTTCTGGCTATAGGGTCTAAACCCGTGGTTGGCTCATCAAGAATAAGGATTTTAGGGTCGCTTATTAACGCTTGCGCAAGACCGATGCGCTGCCGCATTCCCTTGGAATAACCCCGCAGCAGTCGTTTTCGCGCATGCTGCATTCCCACTAATTCAATGGTCTCATCTACTCTTTTTTTCAGTTCTTTTCCTCTAAGACCATACAGTTTTCCATAGTAAGCCAGGATTTCTTCCCCTCTCAAAAAATCCGGGTAATAAGCCCCTTCCGGAAGATAGCCTATGTTCCTTTTCACGGTGGCAGAGTCTATAGACTCGCTTCCCAGAATTTCTATCTTCCCCGAAGTAGGGAATAAAAGCCCCAGAAGCATTTTGATTGTCGTCGTTTTTCCGGAACCGTTGGGCCCAAGATATCCGAATATTTCGCCCTGGCGAATGTCCAGATCAAGATCTTTAAGGGCATGTACATCCTGACCGCGAAATGCGCCTTCATAGATCTTGTTCAATGCGGTGGTGCGAATGACTGTTGTCACGTGAATTCAGCCTTTCCTTAGCAGTATGGCTCCTGCAGCCTGAAACAGAACTGCACAAATGCAACTACAGCGGCTCCAGCCACGCTGTACCTTTTTCATATAACCAAAACAGTACCATGGTAGCAAAAACGCGCGTTTGCTTCCAAACAGAACTAGGCATGCGCTCTGTTTCGGGCGTTCTCAGCCGTTGTCTTCAAGAAATCTTTCGATTTCAGCATGTTCCGGGACTTCTCCGTTCCAGGACGCAAGTTCTCTGCCATTGCGCACAATCACAAATTTAAACGGATCATCGTCAATAAGCGTGAAATAAAGGAGAGCACGATCGCCCAGAGAATACGTGGGAAACAGGGGAGAGACCAGCGCAAGAAACTCGTCAAGGTCGCCAGGTGAATCTTCATAAACAAGGGCTATCATGGGGGGAAGGTCGTTGGCTTCCCAAAGTGCATTTAATTCAGGCACTTTTGACTTGCATTCCGGACAGGTCACACTCATTACAGGCACTAAATAGGTTCCGTCACTCAGATCAAAATAGCCGTCATTTGAGAAGATCTGAAATTGTGCATAAATGCCCGCTGCGCTATCATTGGAACGGGTGAGTGCCGTAAAGTCGCCTTGCTGCCATGCAATAACCAAACCGGCAATTCCGGCAAAGCAACTGAGCACAAATTTGACTGCTGATTTTTTAGATGCAGCAAAAGAGAACAGAGAAACAGGTGACAGCGTTTTCCAGGAAAACAGGATAGAGGCGAAAATTATAAGGTTTTTGAAAAGGCTTACCGGCGGAGACATGGCAATAACAGGGAAGCAGCCACAATCTTTTAAACCGTGAAAAATCCAGGAATACAGGATCATCCCGGAAAACGCAAGGATCATTGCCTGAACAAGAGCATAAAGCCATCCTTTGCAGCGTAAAGCAAGAAGTAAAGCCGCGCCTAAGGAAAATTCAAGAAAAACAGTAAAGAAGGAGGCGGCCAGAAGAAAATGCGGTGCTTCAAGAATTTTATAAGCAGCCATCTGGACGGAAAACTTATCAATATCCCACGCCTTAGGGATTGCCCCGGCAATGAAATAGAAGCCGACCATAAATTCCAGAAAACGCGCAATTGTCTGTTGTTTTATCTTCATTTGTATTCTAACAGATTGAAAAGAGTCGTGTTAATGTAAAGAAATCAGCGCACTTTCGTGCCGTTAAAGACTATTTCAAGTGAACCATGACTGTCATTAGGTTTAAAGTGTAAATCCACGCCATCCGGCCCTGAGGCTTTTATTTCCAGCACACTCTCTTTAACGGTCCATGAAACAGATACCGGCTCTTTGTTGTAACATGCGGTCGAACCGGAAGCCCAGGTTAAGCCGGTAATATCAGGGCTGATAGTAAAAGAAGCACAGCCGGCATTATCAGAAACAATACCCAGGATGATTCTATTCAAAAAATGAACAGGCGCCGAAGACCAGGCATGAGTGTGGCTTCGCGTGGGAAATGCGCCTTTATAATTCAATGCGCCGGCAAAGGTTTCCCAGACTGTGGTTGCTTCAATATCGAGCATAGGCTGATAAGCACTGCGAATACGCTGGATTACTTCATGCCCCAATCCTTCTTTTTCCAGGGCACTGAATAAATAAAGGATGGCAAAAGGGGAACCGATGCGTGTCATATTTTCCGGCGGATCCATGAGGTGCGCCAGCAGGCTCGGGCGCATCCTGTCTTCTGCAATATCAAAAAGCAGCGATAAAAACGCCGTATGCTGAGAGTATTTAGGACTTATTTTTCCATCCGCATGGATGCTATCCGGATAAGCGCCGGCATCTTCCTGCCACAGGGCATTTAAAGCGTTTACAAGAATGGAACGCCGGTCTTTCAGCCATGCTAAATCCTCTTCCTGCCCTAGTACCTGTGCGATCTTAGCTGTTGCGTCAATGGCTCCGACCATGAACATGCTGTTGTGAAGGACAGTATTATGTCTGTCATCTATACCCGACCAGTCAAACATATTCCAGAAAGGCGCGCTGAAAAGACCCTTTTCATCGGCGTATTCTGCAGCATTGCGCAGGTTTTTCATGGCATAGGGAAAAGCCCATTCCATAAAGTCTTTGTCTTTTGTGAACTCATAATAATCCCGAATCATGATGTTCCAGAGAAAACTCCAAACAGGAATGATTGTTTCCCAGGTGGTCGGTACCTGTGCAAGTACCATAGGATGGTGATCCAGCGAATGAGCTGCCAATTTGATGCAGCGTTTGGCTATATCGGCGCTGCCAAAAGCCGTATAACCGAAGAGCGCCTCGTTGCGGGAATCGCCAACCCACAGGGTCTGCTCGTAGAGCGGGCAGTCTGTGAAAACATCCTCCATACACAATTTCAGAGTGTATGCGGAAATTTGCCAGATACGATTCAACCCTTCATCGCTGCAGGCAAAGTGCCCTTCTTCCTTTACAGGATACGTTGATTCGATGAGCTTGAAATTTTTAAGTACGGCTTCTCTTGTCTGGTTCCTGAAAGTTAGAAAAAGGTAACGCTGTGACCGGCGATTTAAACTCAGAAAAGTATTATCGCCCTCCGAGCAAATATAGCGCATGCCATTGCGGTAGCGTTCCGTATGCTGCACGGCTCCGTCCGGTGCAATATACTCAACTCCGAACAGGTCTAGAATCAATCCCTCTTCCGCATGGAGTTCAAAGGAATAGTAACCGACATTCTGGGTTCCAAAGTCCAGGATTATTTCTATGTCCCCCTTTTCTGACGGCTTTATGATTGTGCCTGATGAGGAAGAGAGGAGGGCATCCGCATTTACAACCCGGTCATTTCCGGAAGAAAGCACTTTTCTGTTTTCAAAAAGGTAGTGGGGAGAAGGGGTTATCTCGGCATCCGAAATGGTGCGCATTTTTTTATCCTGAACGAAGCGGGGAAAGCTGTCCAGATCCGGTGCTGCGTCCTTAAAGCCGGTGATACAGTCTGACACTTCTTTTTCTATGCGAGCCTGTTCTTCTACAGGCAATAAAGCCCAGGCATAATCAGCAAAACGGTATTTCACTTTCGGATCGGGATAGATAAAGCACCAGGAACCGTTTGCATCATCTCCCAGAGGATGGCTCAGGCGAAATGCTTCTTCGCAATGGATAATCAGTTCAGAATCATGCCGCCAGTGTCCCCAGGGCTCTGAAAGCACAAAATAGAGCAAGTGCCTGCCCGGCTCCACATGAAAGGCTTTGCCATTCGCATTCTTTCCGTCGAGGTAAACCTGATTGGCATCCGGGTTCATAAGAACTTCGCACGCCGTATCCACTTCGAAGACAGTTGCATAGGCGCCTGTTACTGCAACATGATTATTGGAATACACAATATCGCCATAGAGCCAGTTGGTTGTAGGGAAAATGAAGCTTTTAACGGGCAGCTTTTCTACGACAGTAACAGCATGAACAGCGGCAGGCGACTGAACAATCCGGCTGAGAAAAGGACAGTCCCGACTTTCAAAGTTTTTCCAGGGTCCTTCCAGGGCTTTGCAGAGCACCGTAGCGGGCACAAATTCCTTGGCAGGCTGCCGCGCATCATAAATTTCAAAGGGGCCCATCTGCACGGATTGTTTCGGGGTATTTTGAATCCAGGCAACAGCGTCCCGCACCTGCCAGCTCTCATCGGTGCCTACAGAGAAATTTGACCCGTCAGAAGCTGTTACGTCAAGTTGAGCCAGCAAGCCTACCTGAACAGGAATCTGATGAAATGTTCCGATTCCGTAAAATTTGGCGATAATATGAATTGTATTTTCGCCTTCCTTCAGAAAGCCGGCAACAGGAATGACATCATATTGATAATGCTCAGGCCAGGAGCGGCTGGGCCCGTCTGCAACCCATTCGCCGTTAATCAGCAATCGATAAGAAGTATCGGCGGTAATTCTGAGCGTTGCCGCCTTGATTGCCGGAAGGGTGACTTCTTTTCTGGCCTCTATCGTGTCATTATAACAGGCGTAATTGTCCCGTTTGTTCCATATCCACGATGCCGTCCAGCGTGCCGTATCAGTATTTTCTGCAAAAGTAGCGTTCATAAAGAGTCCTGTAATAATTAAATAAACTATTGAAAAAAGGTAACGGGACACAGTATTTCTCCTTGTCTAAGGGCATACATATGGACTACTGCTTTTAAAGCATGAGGTACGATGACTGATGATACTCTATTTCAGGAAGAAGCGTCTAACTTTGTACATCCGCAGCGAGAAGCGCTGCTTCAACTGCCTGCCTGAAATTGCGAAGTCCGGAAAGCAGATTGTCCTGTGCCGCCTCCAGAAAATTCTGTAAAACCAGGGTTGAGGAAACCGTTTCACTTTCAATATGGCATACCCAAACGATGTCCGGTGCTGCCAGCGTCACTGTTTGCAGAGTATCCATAAAATTGCCTAAAGGTGCTCTGTCCCAATGATCGTACTGAAAACGGGCGATAACGGACACGCCGCCCAGTTCGGAAGTACCAAGCGCAAAATCGCCTCCTGCCTGTTCGCATGCAGCTTTAAAAAAGCTGAGCCCAAGCCCTGTTTTTTTCCCTTTTTTTGTCGTAAAAAAGGGATCCAAAGCCTGCTCGGGAGTAACAGGAAGGCCGGGACCGTCATCTTCAACAGACAGTGTTAAAAAACCTTCTTTTTTAATCACCGCAATTCTAATGATCGTCGCCTTTGCCCGCATAGAATTTTCTATAACATCCAACAGATGAAGAGACAATTCACGCAAGGCTGCATCTCCGACCGATGGCTCCTGCAAGAGCCAGTTTAACTTCCTGAAAACTCAAATTCTTCATTTCCAAAAAGCACCGCCCGTCTCCGATATTATCCGGATAATGGGCATCTGAAGAAGAAATCAAGGTTTCTTTTCTTGTAGAAAAATCCAATGCTTTCCCTTGTTTGTAACCTGAGGCACTAATTTCCAGTGCATCAAAGACAGGTGCAGGCGGGATAAATCCCAACTGACTGACCACGGAGAAAGACGGGCGATCCACATGGGCGGCGACACAGAGACCGCCGTATCTCCGAACAAGCAGAGCAGCATCGTCCAAGGAAAATGCGGATGCAAAAGACAAGAAACGATCGGCGTGCCCGATGACTTCTCCGGCAGCGTTCAGAATAGGCTGCTCTTTGCACTGTTCGGGGTTATTTGCCGCACAGGGCAGCGTTTTTCCGACTTCATCGGACGCCGCCAAGGCTGCCTCTACATCCGGAAAAAGCGCAACCAGGTGCACTTCTTCGCTCGTAGTAATTTCCATGCCGGCCAAAACAAGAAATAAATCGCCGGCAATGGAAAAGGCGGCTTCCTGAACCGCCTGTATATTAGCGGCGCTGTTATGATCACAAATCGCAATAACTTCCAGATCAGACGTAATGGCTTTATATACAATTGCCTCGGGAGTCATCTCATCTGAGGCGCAAGGTGAAAGGGCTGAGTGTATATGCAAGTCCGCAGCGACAACTCTCATTCCTTCAGACTTCTAACTCCATTTCTGTATAACATACCGGCGATTTCAAAAGCAGGAAGAGAGGAGGAAAAAAGATGGATACCTTCTTCAGCTGCTTTGAGACATGTGTTTTCGTCGGGACGACGGTTCATGGCAAAGATAATGGCCTTCTGGGCAGCGAGGGAAGCGACAGCAACCACATTCGCATGAACCTGTACCGTTATCAGCACTCCATCACCGGGAGCATTGCCCATAACATCACTCAACAGGTCGGACACATAAGCTCTTTCAATTCCTGCAGCCTCATCTAACGGCAGTTGAGGGGTTAACGGTGTCAAGCCTAATTCTTGAACTAAATCTGTCAGCAGCATTATTTATTTCTCCGTTGAGGCATTTTCTGATGCATTGGATTGCGAAAGCACCAGAAACGGGCATTCATAGTCCGTGGTACGGGCAAGAACAATATCTTCGGCATGGGTAAGGCAACTTGGCGAGCCACAGGCACCGCAATTGTTTCCCGGAAAGGTTTTAGCGATTTCATCGATTTTATTTAATTTCTGAATCGCTCTTTTCATGTCTTCATCCAATCGGGCTCCTACCCGCGGCATCAGCGGTTGAACCCTGTAAAGGGGATTGAGCTCTTTTTTCGCGCCTTCCATAACGTCATAATACCGTGAACGTTTTTCTGCTATGGCGCCGGGCGCTGTCCATACCGGAGAGCCGTAACATGCGCCAACGCAGGCATAAAGCACCACAAGCCCCGCATCCTGTAAGTAGCCGTTTTCTATCTGGTCTAGAAAATGGCACACCTGATTAATGCCTGTTACGACGAGGCAGTCCTTGGCAGGCTGAAAGGAATCAGTCTGAGGGTGCTGAGAAACAGCTTCTTTGTTTATCCGTTTTTCAAGAAGGGAATGGAAAAAACGGGGATGAACAGCATGAACCGCATTCAAGGCATGGATACCTTTGGCTTGAGAAAATTCTGCCGGACAGGATGGAACAATGACCAGATCGCTGTCGATAATCTTTTCTCGCAATGACAGAAGAGGTGTCATTAAGGGAAGCATATGCGGAAGAAGAGACGGGAAACGCAACTGAATGAGCCTGGAAATAGAAGGGCACAAGGGTGCTATTTTAAACTCGTTATTAACAAAACGTTTTCTATAGAACTCCAGATAGCCATTCATCCACCAGGTAGCCGTATGACTGAAGATTGTGTTCTCGACTGTCAGAGGTGAGAGGAGACCTCGAAGCGCATCCGGCGATGAAAGCAATGGGAATTGACCGCGCAACGCTTCAGGAAGACAATAAATTTGTCCTTCCTCAAATTCCGGGAGTGCATGATCTGCCTTGAAATCAAAAACGCCTGTAGGACAGACACGCATACATGCCGTGCAATCAACACAGAGGTGCGTCAGAATTTCAGGGCCTTTCCTGTGGACGCGCAGTGCCTGAGTCGGACAGACATGCACGCATTTTAAACAATGGATGCACTTGGAAGGTTCCATTGAAAGTGCTGTCCCGACCGCTCCGTCGGAACTGTGCGGCGCCAGAGAGATGGCAAAACGCATCACAGTTCCTTTACCGAGGGTAGACGACATCGAAAAACGATCGGTGTTGCGTTGGATATTCGGAAGGCCCATTCCGGCGCCGAAACCCATTTCGCGGGCACTGTCAGGCGCAGTGGAAAAGCCTGCAGTCATTGCCTGTTGCAAGTCAGCTATGCCCAGCCCCTCGTCTTCAATCGTAACGTCCAGAACGTCGCTGGCAATGGCAGCACGCACCTTTCCTCCGTTTGTATGAATTGCAACATTCATTTCCGCTTCGTACAGGGCAACCATGGCCCGGCGGATAATGGCAGAATCGACGCCTATCTGTATAAGAAGCTCTTTGATTTTTCTTGAAGTCCGCCCGGCATTGGAGTAATTTTCTTTTTCTATGACGGCTTCTATTTCGTATTTCATAACGAACTGGTGTCTTCTTTAAAAAGAGAATAAATGATACCGCAGCTTTCATACATGCCGAAAGGGGACACAATCAGAGGAGTGCCCGCATTTTCCGCCGCTTCCTGCAGTTCAGGGCAGGGGGGAGTTCCATTGAGAAGACATATGGCAGAGGCATCCATCAACTCAATAAGACGGATCATACCCTGATTCGAAAGGTGTGTGACTATAAGCATCTGCTCTGAAACAGCGCCCAGCAAATCACTCATTCTGTCTCCGGCAAAAATGTGATCTATTTCGCATGTATCACTGTTGTGATTTACGAAGACGCGCGCCCCGAGGGCGCTTATAATTGTAGAGAGCTGCATAGCAATCCTGTAGATGAAGCGTAAAAGTTACTTCTTTGTGCTGCGGACAACCAGTTCTCTTATTTTGGACAACAATTTGTTTGCTTCTGCCGGTTTAGCCATAAACGCATCGATATGCATGGCACGGAGATCGTCGTCATTTCTGGGAATAAAATCATAGCCATGACGGGTGGAAGCAGCGCTCATCAGAATGATGGGAAGCTCTTCATAGCCCGGCAGACTTTTTACCTTGGCTGCCAGTTCAAAGCCGGAGTCAAGATTGTTCATCATCAGGTCGGAAACAAGAATGTCGGGCCTGTTGACTTTAATTGCATTGAAGGCAATTGATGGATCGTTGAAACAATCGACGGTAAAACCATCTGCTTCAAGAATGATACGGCACCATTCCAGCACATCATCATCATCATCAATTACGACTACGTACATGAAAGCTTCCTCGTTTCATTATCGCTTTTCAGCAGCACTTATTGGAAACATTCGGTACTTATAGACACAGGACTTTCTGCGATTTTATTCTTCTTCTTCAGAAGGCAAACTGACACTCTTTCCTGCTTGCAGTACAAGCAGCGTTTTTCCGTCGGAGACAATAAGTTTTTTCCCTGCAGGGTCATATTCACTGGCTACCCAGTTTCCGACGACCTGCTCTCCAAGAAGAAGGCTGACACTTTCTTCTGTTCCGTCCGGATGCTGCAGCACGCCACGAAAACGCGGGTCTTTGCCGGGTACGTGGACAACACCATTCAGATGAAATCGCATTTCATTATCACGTAAAGGGGCCGTGGCTTCACCTTCAGCTGAGGACATGTCGTCTTCTTCTGATACGTCATCAGCATCTTCTGTCTCAGCATCCGTTATAATTTCCTGAGAATAAGTGCGGGGCAAAGGGATTTTTTCTGACGGATTAGGAGGAGTATTAGTAACAAGATTTTGTGAAAGAGTTTTATCTTGCGTGGTAAAAGCAGGGGAGAACAGCGCATTAACATCTTTGACTGAAATGAAAGCAATGAACACAGCGACAGTAACAACAAGAAAAGTAATAAACTGAACCGCCATCTTTTCACGAATTTTGCGGTGAACCATTGCAATAAAAGCCGACATGTTTCCGCCGTTGATCAGCGCAGCTCCTGCCGGAAAAAGGTAAAGAGCGAAATTATTGAGAACGGCAGTATCGGTAGGAACAACGGTGATTTTTCCTTGCAGATAGAAAAGACTATAGGCTGAAGCTGCCATTTCCAGCAACCAGAACAACAGGACGAAAGGAAGGGAACGAACCCAGACACTGCGCCAGAGCAATAGAAGATGGGAAAATAAAAGAAATGAAGGAAGAAGCGCCGGAAGGACGGGCAGATCAGGATCGACAAGATGAAGAATGAAAAAGAAACACAAAAAAGAACAGGTAGCCAGGCTTAATGCAAAAATTTGCACAATGGGAAAAAAAGTGGTTTCGTTAGCATCGGGCGCAGGCGCGGCAGTTACTCCTGTTTTCAAATCTTCGGGGCTGCTCGCTTTGAAAAATACTTCAAGTTCTTCCTGCCGTGCTATTAAATTTCTTGTTTCTGCCTGTAACGCAGACGTAAGTGATTTGGTTTTTCGCCACTCGGCCTTATTGCGCGGGATTTCATCCAGAAGAGTAATTTGACATTTAATGAAAGATCTGAGATCCAAGTCGCAATCTTCTATTATTTTCTCCAGACGGATGCGACAAAAATGGATTTGACAGTGTGTACGGGAAAGAAGTGAAGCGGCTTCGGTTGCAACGGGTTCTGTAGAAGCAAGCAGTTGTTTTTCTGTTTTAATCTGTTGGGAAAGCCGGTCTTTATTCTCAAAGGAATCTTTTAATAAAGAGCAATAGTAAGAAGACAGCGGGGTAGAGGGATGAGGCCATTGTGAAAATTCAAAACCACCCTTGAATTGCCTGCGGTCAAAATCTTCTAAAGTGACCTCGGCGGGCGGAAAAAGAATCGCATCCGGGGAATATTCAAACCAGCACTCCAGATTGTACAATTTTCTGGCGAGAAATTCCCGCTGTAGCCGCAGCTCTCTTACCTGCTGTTGATAATAAGCAAGAGCGACATCACCGTTGGAAAGAGACAGGGCAAAATCTGCAATTTCCTGAGCAATTTCCGCAATCTTTTTTTTGCTGTCCTCGATTTCTTCTGCAAGATAATTTTTTATATTGAGAAGCGCATTTTCTAAATCCAATTCCAGCTGCTCAAAATATTCTTCCTGTTCAGGACTTTGGGAATGCCGGGCCCGATTAAGTGCCTTAGAATAGCCTGCCCACTTTTGAAGGGGCTCGAAAGAATCCAGTGGAATATTACTTTCACTTGAATAAACGGAAGCATTCGATTTTGAGCCAATCAGTGTATCCTGGAAAAAGAGGTCAAATTCACTAGATTCGTCTTTTTTAGAAGCTTCGGTGGCACTTTCTTTCAGAAAAGAGATTTTCGAGTTTCCTGCTGACGTGGAAGATTCCTGCAGATCGCTGCTCAACACCTTTTTCTCGGGAATGTTGTCCCTGACATAAACGCCGGGTTTTCTGAGCAGTTCGAGATGATCTCTCAAATAAATTATTCGTGTGTCTTCGCCGATTTCGTGCTCTTCAGGAATAAACAATTTCTGTTTACAGGAAACACAATCGGCAGGGCTTCCATACATTGACGGAGCCACCTGCATTTTTTGCCCGCATAGGCATACGATGCGAAGATTCGGTTTTTTTATATCTGTCATAATGTTCTAAATGGGATATCGTTTGATGCACTTAGCATATACACTTTATATAGTATACATGCCCTTCACGGATAAAAAAAGAAAAGGCAATAAAATAAAAATCCTTGTAAACAACGGGACGCTGGTTACAAGGATAAAACTTTACAAGGCATTAAAGAGCAGGTTCAGAATCAACTGCTTCCGTTTTCTGAGGCGAATCAGTATTAGAATCAGTGGAGACAGGTGCCGGCGCTTCTTCAATACGGAAAACTTGCTCACCCGGGCGTGTCAGCTGGCGCTCCTGTCTGATAGTGGCTTCGATTTCCGTTGGATCGCTAACAAGGCTTTGAACTTTTAACCGGGCTGCAGAGACTTTTTCTTCAAGAGATTGAATCTCTTCTTTCATGCGCTCTATCTCGAGTTCAGTCTGCTGCAGTTCCTTGTAGCGGCTACTCATCTCACGTTGTTGCACATAGCCATAGCCAACCAGCACCACAAGCCCTAACCCGATTAGCCATGTAACTATCTCTTTAAGCATGAACTTTGTTTCCCGGGAGGGGATAGGATATCCCCTCCCGCTGTTTCTCTGTCACTTATTTGTGTTTAAAAGCTGCGAGACCGGGAAAATACGCCTGCTCGCCCAGCTGCTCTTCGATACGCAGTAATTGATTATACTTCGCGGTGCGGTCGCTGCGGGAAGCCGAACCAGTCTTAATTTGTCCTGCATTGATGGCAACAGCGATGTCTGCAATCGTTGAATCTTCCGTTTCACCGCTTCTATGAGACATAACAGTTGTGTAGCCTGCACGGTGGGCCATCTGGCAAGCATCCAGCGTCTCAGTAAGCGTACCAATCTGATTAACTTTAACCAGAATACTATTGGCAACGCCTTCTTTAATGCCACGGCTCAGATAGTCCACATTGGTCACGAAAAGATCGTCACCAACAAGTTGCGTCTTTTTGCCCAGTGTATCTGTAAGTGCTTTCCAGCCTGCCCAGTCGTTTTCGTGCAACCCATCTTCAATTGAAATGATAGGATATTTTTTAACCCAGTCTGCCCAGTAGGCGACCATTTCTTCAGAGCTCAGGGAGGCATTTTCGGCACCGAGAACATACTTCCCATTTTCATAAAATTCGCTGGAAGCCGGATCCAGGGCTATAAAAACGTCTTCGCCTGCTTTGTACCCGGCTTTCTGAATAGCCTTCAGTATGACTTCAATCGCTGCAACATTGGACTCAAGTGAAGGGGCAAATCCGCCTTCATCGCCAACAGCGGTATTTAATCCGGCATCTTTCAACACACTTTTGAGTGCATGGAAAATTTCTGTGCCCATACGCAGCGCTTCGCGGAAGGAAGGGGCACCAGCAGGCATGACCATAAATTCCTGCACGTCCACATTGTTGTCGGCATGCTGTCCGCCGTTTAAAATATTCATCATTGGAACCGGAAGGGTATGCGCATTCACACCACCGATATACTGGTAGAGGGGAAGCTCTAAAGCAGCGGCAGCGGCACGGGCAACGGCAAGGGAAATGCCAAGCAACGCGTTGGCACCCATTTTTCCTTTGGTCTTTGTTCCGTCAAAAGCAATGAGTGTGGCATCAATTTCGCGCTGTCCCAGGGCATCCATGCCGATTAATTCGGGGCCGAGCTCTTCATTTACATTGTTAACGGCTTTAAGAACCCCTTTGCCCAGATAACGTGCTTTGTCGCCGTCACGGAGTTCAACGGCTTCATTTTCACCGGTGGAAGCGCCTGAAGGCACAGCTGCTCTTCCACTGAAACCGGACTGTAAAAGAACTTCCACTTCAACTGTAGGATTACCGCGCGAATCGAGAATTTCCCGACCCTGTACACTCATGATCCTGGTCATTGCTTGTCTCTTTCTATGTTAGATTATGGTTACGAAGCTGCAGACACGGTCACTGCTATTTTACCTTACCACAGGGCAAATAAGAAGTGCTGCAGTTTCACTGTTACACGGTGTCGACAAATTACTGAATTGCGTCCCGCAAAATTCTAATTTCACTCCTCTGGCGCAAAAGGTTCATCCAGCGACGGTATTGCTCTTCAGCCTGTTTGCGACGTAAAAGGGGTTCTATGTCGATTCTGGCTTCTTCGTAAGGCGTAGTGCCCTCGGTCTGAATCTCTTCAATACGTAGGAAGTGAAAGCCGAAATCAGTCTCTAAAATGTCGCTGAGTTCATTGGCAGGAAGGGAGAGGAGGGCGCTGTTTAAGGGTTCGACCAAATCTCCAGGAAGCACCCAGCCAAGACTCCCGCCTTCAGAAGCTTCGGGGCCGTCAGACATTTCCTTTGCCAGGGCAGTGAAATCAGCACCGTCTTTTATACGAATACGGATGTCGTTCAGTCTTTGTCTGACTTCATCCCTCTTCTTTGCATCAAAAGGGGCTTTCAAGAAAAACCTTCTGACGAGATAACGGGTCTCAAACTTAAACTCTGATTTGTGATCCTGAAAATATTGAGCCAAATCAGATTCACTAATGATTGCCTCTTTTTCAAACTGCTGCTGCTTGCTCATCCGGACAGTATACGCCATCATCTGGCGCCGAATCCGCTCTCGCAGCGTGGACGGTGTCAATCCAGTTGCATTCAAGGCGGTTCTGAAGGCTTCAGCATTCGGAAATTGCTTTTTTAGGTCTGAGATGCGGTCTTCAATTTTATCGTCAGGAACAACAACACCGAGAGCAGTCGCCTCTTTAAAGAGAATACGAAGTTCAATTTCCCGCTCTAACGCTTCCTTATACAGCGGGTTTAAGTGTTGAACCATATCTTCTTCACTCATTTCGAGACTGCTTCGATCTCCCAGCTCGGAAAACATTTCCTGCATGACATCGCTGTAAAGTACAGGGTCGCGCCCGACAGAGGCGACGACGCCATCAACAAATGTTGCAGCGGCAGCGGTGCCTGTAGAAGACAAACTAATCAGATAAATGGCTATGGCACAAAACGAAATAAGAGACTTAAAGTTCTTCATATGTGCTTCCAGGTTATATCTGCGTCAGTTGTTTTCTTCATTGTCAGCTGTTTCAGTTGAGACATCGCTCTCAATATCAAAATATTCATCGAAATCTTCTTTGGGGAATTTCGCTGTAGAATTCTGATAATGGCGGCTGCCTGTTCCCGCTGGAATTAAGTGCCCTATGATCACATTCTCTTTCAACCCTTCCAGAAGATCGCTCTTACCGTGGATGGCAGCTTCAGTAAGCACCATGCTGGTCTTCTGGAAAGAGGCGGCAGCGATGAAACTATTGGTGGTCAGCGCCGCTTTTGAAATGCCTTGAATGATGGCGGCGGCTTCGGCCGGTCTTCCGCCGCGCATGCCAATCTCCGCGTTGATCCTGGAATGAAGGTTTTTGTCAACCTCTTCATGGGCAAGAAACGGGGTGTCGCCCGGATCAGCCTGAATGCGGACTTTTCTTAACATCTGGCGGATAATGATCTCAATGTGCTTATCATCGGTACGCACGCCCTGCAGTCGATAAACCTGCTGCACTTCGTTAAGAAGGTAAGTTCTAACTTCGTCCTCGCCAAGAACTTCCAGCATGTCGTCAAGAATCACAGAACCATCTGTGATACGGTCTCCCGCAGAAATGCGGTCACCCGTATGATAATTCACATGCTTTGCGGGCGGAATGCTGTATTCGCGCTCTTTACCCACAGGCGGAATTACTTTCAGCTTTCTATTACCGGCTGCTGTCGTGCTCAGTTCGACGGTACCTTCAATATGGCTGATAATAGCAGGCTGCTGCGGGTTGCGCGCTTCGAAAAGTTCTTCAACGCGGGGCAAACCACCGGTAATATCTTTTGTCTTGGAGAATTGTCTGGAGGTTTTGCCAAGGAGGTCGCCAGCGCACACCTGATCATTGGTGCGCACCTGAACCTGTGTGCCGCTGCCGACTGTAACGAAAGCAAGCACGTCGCCTTTTTCATCCACAATATTAATTTGCGGATGCACATCGTGCTTATGTTCCGTTACGATCAGTTCTTCACGTCCCGTTTCAGCGTTCAGTTCCAGACGGGTGGTAACACCCTCCAGCATACCCTGAAGCTCAATTCTTCCGGATTTCTCGGCGACAATCAGGTCATTGTACGGGTCACGGGTAAACAGGATCTGGCTTGATTTTACCTTGGCACCATCTTCTATCTGCATACGGCAGCCCGGGGTTACCGGAATACGCTCCGCGGTTTTGCCATCTTCCGTAAGGATTTGGATTTCGCCACCACGTTTGATAACAACAGTAAATCCTTCACTGTTCCGGGCTGTTTGCACATTGGAGAACTGAATGGTACCCGCTGTTTTGCAGCGTTGGCTTTCGCTTTCAACGGTCTTGCTGGCCGCACCGCCAATGTGGAAGGTACGCATGGTCAGCTGTGTTCCAGGCTCACCAATACTCTGTGCAGCGATAATTCCGACCGCTTCGCCAAGTTCAACCTTTTTGCCCGTGGCAAGATTACGTCCGTAACAAAGGGCACACACGCCCTTGGGAGCGTTGCACGTAAGAACCGAGCGGATTTTCACACCATGCAGCTGCTCTTCTTCAATACGTTTAGCAGCTGCTTCCGTGATTTCCTCGTTTGCCTGTACCAACGGCTCGGACTCGCCGGAGAGGTATATGTCTTCCAGAGCATAACGGCCGACAATACGTTCACTGAGCGGACTGATGACCTCTGCTTCTTCGATGAGGGCTTCACGGTAAATACCCGCCATCGTGCCGCAGTCTTCCATTTCAATCGTGACATCCTGTGCCACATCGACCAGACGTCGTGTGAGATACCCGGCGTTCGCCGTTTTTAAAGCGGTATCTGCCAGACCTTTACGGGCACCGTGAGAAGAAATGAAATATTCGACAACGCTCAGCCCTTCACGGAAGTTGGACATAATGGGCGTTTCAATAATTTCACCGGAAGGCTTCGCCAGAAGTCCGCGCATTCCTGCAAGTTGTCGGATCTGCGACTTACTGCCGCGCGCTTTGGACTGGTACATAAGGTGAAGGCCGGTAAAGCCCTGCTCGTTTTCTTCGAGCGCTTTGACCATGGTCTCACCGACTTCATTGTTGGTTGTGGTCCATTGATCAACGATTTTATTGCGCTTTTCCTTCGTGGATATAAGCCCACCTTCATACATTTCGTTGATTTTCTGGACACTTTCTTCGGCTTCACGCAAAAGTTTATATTTCTTTTCCGGGACAACCATATCATCAATGGCAATGGAAAGCCCGGACAGGGTGGCATATTTGAAACCTGTTTCTTTTAACCTGTCCAAAAGAGCGACGGTGCGTTTGTGTCCATGCCGCTGGTAAACTTTGGCGATCACATTTCCAATAGAGGTCTGATCATGCTGCCGGTTCACATCTTCAATCGTGACCTCGCTGCCTAGCGCTTCTGCAAAAAGAACGCGGCCAACGGTTGTATCGATTACTTTCCCGTTGAAATGGACTTTGATGGCAGCATGTATATCAACGACTCCGGCATCATAGGCCTGAACCACTTCGATCGGACTTGAATAGATCTGGCCGAAAGCAAGAATTTCGCCTTTTTTTCCTGTCCAGTTACTTTGCCATTCACCCTTTGCGCCTTCACGGACTTTAGTCATCCAGGCGATGCCAAGAACAATATCCTGGCTGGGCGTGACAATAGGCAGACCATTGGAAGGCGAAAAGATATTGGAAGAAGACATCATCAGCAGATGCGCTTCAAGTTGAGCAGGGGGGAAGAGAGGAACGTGAATCGCCATCTGGTCACCGTCGAAGTCCGCATTAAACGCACGACAGACAAGCGGATGCAGGCGAATTGCATTGCCCTCGATAAGTACAGGCTGAAATGCCTGAATGCCAAGTCGATGCAGGGTCGGAGCGCGATTTAAAAGAACGGGATGATCTTTAATCACCGTTTCAAGAATATCCCAGACTTCGTCCCTGCCTCGGGTAATGAAGGCTTTTGCGGTTTTGATTGTCTGTGAAATGCCACGGCTCATAATCTGCTGAATAATAAACGGCTCAAAGAGTTCCAATGCCATCCGCTTAGGCAAACCGCATTCATGCAGCTTCAACTCGGGTCCTACAACAATCACAGAGCGCCCGGAATAGTCGACACGCTTTCCGAGCAGGTTCTGACGGAAACGCCCCTGCTTGCCTTTAACGGTATCGCTCAAAGACTTAAGTTGGCGATTGCCGTTCTTGCCTGTAACGGGGCGTCCATGCCTGCCGTTGTCCAGCAACGCATCAACAGCTTCCTGAAGCATACGCTTTTCATTGCGCAACACAACTTCAGGGGCACGCATTTCCAGCATGCGTTTGAGCCGGACATTACGGTTTACAACACGGCGATACATATCATTTAAATCGCTTGTAGCATACAAACCGCCATCCAGCAATACAAGCGGTCTGAGATCAGGTGGCAATACTGGGATAACATCCAGAACCATCCACGCGGGGTCGTTTCCTGATTTTCTCAGGGCTTCAACGATTTTAAGACGCTTGTTCGCCTTCTTTTTTGCCTGCTGCGAGGTTGCTGTGTGAAATTGCACCTGCAGTTCAGAACTGAGGGCATTTAAATCCAGATCCGTCAGAAGGGCTTTAATGGCTTCTGCGCCCATAAGAGCGGTAAAACGGTCAGGACCGTATTTTTCGCGCTCTTCTTTGTATTCTTCATCTGTAAGAAGCTTCATTTTAGGCAGCAGCGTATCGCCTGGATCAACAACAATGTATTGCTCAAAATAAATGATGCGCTCAAGTTGTTTAATGGAAAGATCAAGCAAATTCCCGAGGGAACTGGGGTTGTTTTTCAGAAACCAAATATGGGTAACCGGTGAGGCAAGTTTGATACAGCCCATGCGCTCACGGCGCACCTTGGATTCTGTTATTTCTACACCGCAGCGGTCACAGGTAATACCTCTGTGTTTGACTTTTTTGTACTTGCCACAGCCACATTCCCAGTCCTTGGCAGGGCCGAAAATGCGTTCACAGAAAAGGCCGTCTTTTTCAGGCTTGTGGGTACGATAGTTGACCGTTTCAGCTTTTTTGACTTCTCCTCTGGACCATTTCAAGATCTCTTGAGGAGATGCCAGCCGTATTTGTATCGCGTCGAAGTGTTCCCCTGTGGTGGGTACATATTTAGCCACTTGCTAGTCCTCCATCGTATAATCATCTTGATCCGAAAGAGACTCGGATTTAACCAGTTTCACAATATCCAGACATAACGCCTGCATTTCGCGCACCAGCACGTTAAAGGATTCCGGCGTGCTCGGTTCTATCTCATGTCTGCCCTTCACTATCGCTTCATAGGCTTTGGTTCGGCCTTGAATATCGTCTGACTTAATGGTCAGCAACTCCTGCAAGGTATAGGCGGCGCCGTACGCCTGGAGTGCCCAAACCTCCATTTCGCCAAAACGCTGACCGCCGGACTGTGCCTTCCCGCCAAGGGGCTGCTGCGTGACAAGAGAATAGGGACCAATCGCACGGGCATGGATCTTATCATCCACGAGATGGTTCAGCTTCATCATATAGATCTGACCCACCGTTGTCTCATGGTGAAAATAATTACCGGTGCGGCCGTCGCGGAGTCGGATTTTCCCATTTTCAGGAAGGTCCGCTTTCTTCAGATATTCGCGGATAGTACCCTCGCTCACGCCATTAAATACGGGCGTTGCGGCCTTCATGCCCAACGCTCCTAATGCCCAGCCCAGTTGTGTTTCAAGCAATTGGCCGACATTCATCCGGGAGGGAACGCCAAGCGGATTCAGGAGAATCTGCAGAGGAGTACCATCAGGAAGGAAGGGCATATCCGCCGCCGGTAGAATTTTAGCAACGACACCCTTGTTTCCGTGACGTCCTGCCATTTTGTCACCGACGGACATGCGGCGTTTGGTGGCGACATAAACTTTAACAGTCTTATTGACACCGGCAGGCAATTCATCGCCTTTTCGGATCCTCTCTATCTGCGCATCGCGGACAGCTACCAGTTTCGCCTCTTCCATGGCGGCAAGATTTACAAGCTTTACGAACTCTTTTTGGATTTTCTTATCCTGAACTTTCAGCTGGGCAAGATAGGAATAATCGTAGCTGGACAGATATTTGGGCCGGATTTTTTTGCCTTTTTCAAAAATAAGATCACCGGAAACCATGTCATACACGTCTGCCAGAATCTGAAGTCCAACCATCTTCTTGCTTACCATCTCTTCGAAGGTGCTTTTGATTTCGGCAATGCGCTGATTGAATTCCTGAACGATCTGTGTTTCTTCTTTTTTCATCGCCCTTTTGGCTTGCGTATCCGAGCCTTTTTCCCGGCGGCTGCAGATTTTAACATCTACAATAACGCCCTGGGTGCCTGGTTTTACATACAGGGATGCGTCTCGGACATCTTCCGCTTTCTCGCCAAAAATGGCACGCAGCAGTTTTTCTTCCGGAGCAAGCTCAGTTTCACCTTTAGGAGTGACTTTACCGACAAGAATATCACCGGGGCCGACTTTAGCGCCGATACGGACGATTCCGTCTTCGTCGAGATTTCTCAGAATTTCTTCACCGACGTTCGGGATGTCGCGTGTAATTTCTTCAGGTCCGAGTTTGGTATCCCGTGCCTGCATTTCATGCATCTCGATGTGGATGGATGTGAAAGCATCTTTTTCAAGAAGCTCTTCACTCAGGATAATGGCATCTTCAAAGTTGTAGCCTTCCCAGGACATGAAGCCGACCAGAACATTTTTGCCGAGCGCCAGTTCTCCATGATCAACAGCAGGGCCATCAGCAATGATCTGTCCGGGCACAACTCTTTCATTTTTCTGTACGATCGGTCTCTGGTTAATGCAGGTGCTCTGATTGGAACGAGAATATTTCTTGAGCTTATGCACTTCCTCAATGGAATGGAACGGATTATCGCCCTTCTTTTCCTTGACCCTAATACGGATTACTTCGCTGTCAGCGTACTCGACCACACCTTCCCGTTCAGCGCGCACAACGGTTCCCGAGTTGCAGGCGGTAATGTGCTCCAGCCCGGTGCCGACTATAGGTGATTCGCTGCAAAGAAGGGGAACCGCCTGCCGCTGCATGTTGGAACCCATGAGCGCACGATTGGCATCGTCATGTTCCAGGAAAGGAATAAGAGCCGCAGCAACGCTGACCATCTGCTTGGGCGAGATATCCATGTAATCCACCTTCGCGGGGGCGACTCGCGGGAAGTCGTCCTGAAGGCGACAGAGAACCAGTTCTTCCGTAAAGTTTCCTTTGGCATCCAAAGGTGCATTGGCCTGCGCTATCGTGTAGTTTTCTTCATCAAATGCAGAAAGCCGTTCGATTTGATCGTGCTGAACACGTCCGTTTTCCACCCTACGATAGGGCGTCTCTAGATAGCCGTATTCGTTAATGTGCGCATATGTTGCCAGAGAAGCCATAAGCCCGATATTGGGACCTTCCGGGGTTTCAATAGGGCAGATACGTCCGTAATGGGTAGGATGCACGTCGCGCACTTCAAAGCCTGCGCGCTCACGGGTAAGACCGCCGGGACCCAAAGCACTCAAACGGCGCTTGTGGGTCAATTCGGCCAGAGGATTGATCTGATCCATAAAGTGGGACAACTGACTGCGACCGAAAAATTCCTTAATGGCGCTGTTAATCGGCTTAGGATTTACGAGACCCTGAGGATTAAGATTTTCTTCCTCATTGTAGTTCATGCGATCCCGGGCGGTTCGCTCCATGCGCGTAAGGCCTTTGCGCATTTCATTGTAAAGCAATTCGCCTATGGAACGTACCCGCCGGTTACCCAGATGGTCAATATCATCCAGATACCCTTTGCCGCTGCGAAGGCGGGACAGATACTGCATGGTTTTTACAACATCTTCAGCAGTCAGTGTTTTCGTGTCCGGATCGATCTGCAGTCCAAGTTTACGGTTGATTTTATATCGCCCCACCGATGCAAGATCATAACGGGATGGATCGTGAAAGGTCTTGTTGAAGTGCGAGCGGCATTGGGCTGTCGTGGTAGGATCTTCAGGCCGCGAATGCGAATAAAAGGCGTGAAGCGCCTCATCTTCCGTGGTCGTAGCATCCTGCTGAAGCGTATTGACAATAGCCTTGTCGTTAATCAGATCTTTTTCAGCAATCAGCTTCAGTTCTTTTACGGAAGAAGCGACAATCCGGTTCAGCTTGGCCTGTGTCAATTCTTCACCGGCATCAGCCAAAATTTCGCCCGTTTCCAGATCTATAACTTCTGCACCCAGAAAACGATTTTCAAGGCTTTCAAGAGGGACTTTTTTCTTGTCAATCTTCGGATGTCCCCGCTCAAAACGCACTGTCTCCATTGTATAGAAGATCTGGAGAATTTCGTCATGATCAACAATGCCAAAGCATTTCAGAAAAGTGGTCGCCAGTAATTTGCCTTTTCTGTTGACAATAACCCAAAGAGTGTCGGATACATCATATTCTATTTCAAGCCATTCTCCCCGATTAGGAATTATCCGGGCGAACAGCAACTCTCTGCCATTGGTATGGGTTTTCTTTTCAAAAGAAACACCAGGCGATTTATGAAGCTGGCTGACTATAACCCTCTCAGCTCCATTAATGATAAATGTACCTGTTTTGGTCATAACAGGCAGCTCACCAAGAAACACTTCCTGCTCCGAAACAAGTTTTTCCTGCTTTTCGTTGGTGTTCCCGATATCTTCAAAGCTGGAAAGACGCAATACGGCTTTCAATGAAGCGGAATAGGTCAGCGCACGATCAAGACACTCCTGCACACTGTATTTAGGAGGTGTCAAGGAATAACTGACAAATTCCAGCCGCATGGAACCGTTAGGGGAGACAATTGGGAAAACTTCCGAAAAAACCGCCTGAAGACCCTGGCACTTTCTCTCTTCGGGGAGCGTTTCCCACTGCAAAAAGTCAGAAAAGGGTTTTGTTTGAATTTCAATCAAATCCGGCAATTGATAGTCATCATGGATTTTGCCTAGGAAAGTACGTTCCGTGGGGGGGGCAACAGCCATTTACAGCACTCCTTGCTAGGTGTTTGATCATCGGCGCAACGCTTGTGGAATGGGGAAAAAAAAACCTGACACACTGCACCCAGAGACAGTTATTGTTATTTTAACAAAAATCGTGCCCAAAATCAAAATTGCGAATCAAGCCCTCTATAATGTTACCGGAAGCAGATACGTCAAGCCATATAA
>ERZ795030.374-NODE-374-length-70519-cov-8.136282_pt1 | contig 70519 bp, 73 predicted proteins | sample MGYA00375122_ERZ795030 | MGnify/ENA primary metagenome ERZ795030 (study PRJEB30165, sample SAMN05720146) | activated sludge metagenome | isolation source: anaerobic digester from wastewater treatment plant | place: Japan | collected 2015-04-20 ... | reverse complement strand
CGCGGTGCTCGAGATGGCGGGCATCAGGGACATCCGCACGAAGAGCCTGGGCTCGAACAACCCCGCCAACTGCGTGAAGGCCACGCTGGACGGCCTTTCCCAGCTCCGCACCGCCGAGCAGATCGCCAGGCTTCGCGGCAAGACCGTCGAAGAGATCCTGGGCTGATTGGAGGGAAACATGGCTAATTTGAAGATAACGCTCGTCAAGAGCACCATAGGCTCTCTGGAGGACCAGAAGGCCACCGTCAAGGCGCTGGGCCTGAAAAAGACCCAAAGCTCCGTCGTCCACGAGGACAATCCCGCGGTGCGGGGCATGATCTTCAAGGTCAAGCACCTTGTCAAGGTCGAAGAGATATAATCGGAGGTGCGCAGCATGAAACTACACGACTTAAAGCCCGCAGAAGGCTCTACTAGGAGCGTCAAGCGCGTCGGCCGCGGCACCGGTTCCGGCCTGGGCAAGACCTCCGGCAAGGGCCACAAGGGGCAGAAAGCCCGCGGCGGCAGCAAGAAGAACGGCTTCGAGGGCGGCCAGATGCCGCTCACGCGCCGCTTGCCCAAGCGCGGCTTCACCAATATCTTTGCTAAGGAATACACCATCGTGAACATCGCCGATCTCAACAAGCTCGAGGACGGTTCCGTGGTGAGCGCCGAGTCCCTCAAGGCGGCCGGCATCATCAGCAAGATCGAAAAGGATGGTCTTAAGGTTCTGGGTCGCGGCGAGTTGACCAAGCGTTTGGATGTTAAGGCGGCGAAGTTCTCCGAGACAGCCCAAAAAGCCATCGAGGCCGCGGGCGGAACTGCTGAGGTGGTCTGATGTTCAGGACCTTGGTCAACGCATGGAAGGTTAAGGATATCCGCACAAAGATACTCTTTACGCTTCTGCTGCTGCTGGTGTACCGCTTCGGCTCGTTCATACCGGTGCCCGGCGTCGACGCCAACGTGATTTCCGAGTTTGCCGGGCAGTACGACATGCTCAGCTTCCTGAACCTGCTCTCCGGCGGCGCCTTCGGCGAGTTCTCGATTTTCGCCATGGGCATTTCGCCCTACATCACGGGCTCGATCATCATCCAGCTCCTGACCATCGCCATACCCGCCCTGGAGAAGCTCTCCAAGGATGAGGACGGCCGCAAGAAGATGGAGAAGATCTCCCGCTACGTTGGCATCGGCCTTGCCATGGTGCAGAGCATAGGCATCATCGCGGGACTGCAGAACAGCAGGGCCGGCGTGAACGTGCTGCTGAACAACAGCATACTGACCTACATCACCATCGGCCTCGTCTGCACGGCGGGCACGGCGTTCCTCGTATGGATGGGCGAGATGATCACCGAAAAAGGCGTCGGCAACGGCGTGTCGATCATCATATTCGCCTCCATCGCGGCGCGCATCCCCACGGTGGCCGAGAGCTACGTCAGGAACTTCTTCACCGGCGTGGATCGCTGGTGGTTCCTCCCGCTGATGATCATCGGGGTGCTCTTGATCGTCGGGGGCGTCACCTTCATCGAGAAGTCCGAGCGCCGCATACCGGTCCAGTACGCCAAGCGCGTTGTGGGCAGGAAGCTTTACGGCGGCCAGAGCACGCATATCCCGCTCAAGGCGAACGCCAATGGCGTCATGCCGCTGATCTTCGCCATGACCATCATGCAGTTCCCGGCGATGATCGGGCAGTTCTGGCCGAACAGCGGGTTCTATAAATTCTACCAGACCTACATGAGCGCGAGCTCGGACAACATCGTGGGTCCCATCGTCTATTATGTGATCTACGCGCTGCTGATACTTGGCTTTGCGTACTTCTACACCACGATCTCGTTCAACCCGGTCGAGATCAGCAAGAACCTGCAGCAGAACGGCGGCTTCATACCGGGTATCCGTCCCGGCAGGCCGACGGGCGAGCATCTGCAGAAGATCAGCAACAGGCTCACGCTCTTCGGGGCGGTGTACCTGACCATACTCGCCGTGGTGCCCACCGTGGGCCTCGGCGCGTTCGACAGGGCGAGCTCCTTCGGCCCCACGAGCATACTGATCATGGTCAGCGTCGCGCTCGAAACGAGCCAGCAGCTCGACTCGATGATGCTCATGCGCCACTACAAGGGCTTCCTCAACTGAGGAGGGGCGCTATGAAGCTGATATTCCTCGGGCCGCCGGGCGCGGGCAAGGGCACGCAGGCGGAGTTGACGAGCCAAAGGTTCGGCGTCGCGCACATTTCGACCGGGGATATGCTCCGCGCCGAGATGCGCGAGGGGACCAAACTCGGGCTCGAGGCGAAGGCCTACGTCGAGCGGGGCGAGCTCGTTCCGGACGACGTGATCATGGGCATGATCGCCGAGCGCATCCTGAAGGCGGATTGCGCGGGCGGATACCTGTTCGACGGGTTCCCGCGCACCATCGCCCAGGCGGAGGCGCTGAGCAAAATATCGGACATTGACATCGTGATCAACCTGGAGGTCCCGCCGGAGGTGATCGTGAGGCGCATCGGCGGCAGGCGCATGTGCGCGGGCTGCGGGGCGTGCTTCCACACCTCCACCTTCGACGGCGACTTCTGCGACAAGTGCGGCGCCGCGCTTTACATCCGCGACGACGACAAGCCCGAAACGGTGGCCAACCGCATCGAGGTATACGAGCGCAAGACAAAGCCGCTCGTCGAGTTCTACCAAAAGCTCGGGCTGCTGCGCACCGTGGACGCCTCCGGCTCGCCGCAGAGCGTGCAGGAGCGCATCGACGCGCTGCTCGGGGATATCCGATGAGCCGGCTCACCGTCAAGAACGCCGCGGAAATCGCGAAGATGCGCGCCGCGGGTTTGATCGTGCGCGACGCGCTCGAGCTTCTCGGGCGCAGCGCCAAGGCGGGCGTGAGCACGCTCGAGCTGGACGCGATCGCGGCGGAGTTCCTCGGGAGCCGCGGCGCGAAGGCTTCCTTCCTCGGGTACAACGGGTATCCGGCGAGCATCTGCGCGAGCGTGAACAGCCAGGTCGTCCACGGCATCCCGGACGGTTACAAACTTCGGGAAGGGGATATCCTCAGCGTGGACATAGGCGCGCTCAAGGACGGCTACCACGGGGACGCCGCGAGGACCTTTTTCATCGGCCGGGTGGCGGATGAGGCGCGAAAGCTCGTGGAGGTCACGCAGGAATGCTTTTTCCTCGGCGCCGCCGAGGCGAGGGAAGGCCGCCACATCGCGGACATTTCCCGCGCCGTGGAGGCGCACGCGCGCAAGCACGGCTACGGCGTGGTGCGGGATCTTGTGGGCCACGGCATCGGCCGCGATATGCACGAGCCGCCCGAGGTGCCAAACTTCACCGACGCGCGCATCGGCAGGGGGCTCCGGCTCACGAAGGGCATGACGCTCGCCATAGAGCCCATGATCAACATGGGCGGCTGGCAGGTGCGGCAGGAAGCCAACGGCTGGACCGTCGTCACCGCCGACGGCAGCCTGAGCGCGCATTACGAGAACACCGTCGCCATCACGGACGGCGAGGCGGAAATACTCACGCTCTGAGGGCAAGGCGATGGAGGAATATATCGGCAGGATCGCGCGCTCCAAAGCGGGGCGCGACAAGGGCGGGCGGTTCGCGATCGTCGGCCGGGCGGACGAGGCGCACGTGCTCATCGCCGACGGCGAGGCGCACAGGCTCGCGAAGCCCAAGAAGAAGAAGCTCATGCATCTCGCCTTCGAGAGGGCGAGGGTGGAGGACATCGAGGCTCTGCTCGCCCTGCCGGGCGGAGTCGCGGACGCAGCGCTGAGGAAGGCGCTCGGGCAGAAAGAAGAAGGAGGGATAGCTTGTCCAAATCAGATGTGATCGAGATCGAGGGCATCGTTACGGATTCGTTTCCCAACGCGATGTTCGAAGTGAAACTCGAGAACGGACACAAGATATTGGCGCATATTTCCGGCAAGCTGAGGATGAACTACATCCGCATACTGCCGGGGGACAGGGTAACGGTGGAAATGTCCCCGTACGACCTGACGCGCGGCCGCATTACGTGGCGCGCAAAGAATTAAGGGAGGCTGCAAAAATGAAGGTACGACCCAGTGTGAAGCGCATTTGCGACAAATGCAAGATCATCAAGCGCAAGGGACGCGTGATGGTGATTTGCGAGGACCCCAAGCACAAGCAGAGGCAGGGTTAAACCGCTTCTCACCGTCATGCCGCTGAGAATGACGGATTGGGCGCTTTGCCCAAGGCGCGTTTCGAGCCTGACTTTCCCGGGCTCCGTCAGGCGGTGAGAGCCGCCGGACATATTAGAACTCCACTTCTGCATATATGCGCAGTGGGATTCTAATAGAGGAAACCGCCCGCTGGCGCGGCTGCCGCGCGCTTCGCGCGGATCCCGGCGGGGAACACGAGCGACTATATTTGATAAGGAGAAGTATTATGGCACGAATTTCCGGCGTGGACCTGCCCAGAGACAAGCGAGTCGAGATCGGCTTGACTTATATCTTCGGCATCGGCCGCAAAACCGCCACGGACATCCTGGCGGCTACGGGCGTCGATCCCGACATCCGCGTGAGGGATCTGAGCGAGGCCGACGTCACAAAGCTCAGGGAGTACATCGACCACAACGTGAAGGTGGAGGGCGATTTGAGGCGCGAAACCTCCATGAACATCAAGCGGCTCATCGAGATCGGCTGCTACCGCGGCGTTAGGCACCGCAAGGGCCTGCCGGTACGCGGGCAGAGCACCAAGCAGAACGCACGCACCCGCAAGGGGCCCAAGCGCCAGGTCGGCGGCAGAAAGAAGTAAGGAGGAAAAGCGAACATGGCAACCGCAACCAAAGGCAAAGTCAAGAAGGCCGGCACCCGCAAACGCCGCGAGAAGAAGAACATCGAGCGCGGCGCGGCGCACATCCGTTCCTCCTTCAACAACACCATGGTCACCATCACGGACCTGCAGGGCAACGCCATCGCGTGGGCTTCCGCGGGCGGCCTGGGCTTCCGCGGCAGCAAGAAGAGCACGCCCTTCGCGGCGCAAATGGCCTCGGAGACCGCCGCGCGCGCGGCGATGGAGCACGGGCTTCGCACGGTCGAGGTCTATGTGAAGGGCCCCGGCTCGGGACGCGAATCCGCCATACGCGCGCTCGCGACGACCGGCCTCGAGGTCAACATGATCAAGGACGTGACGCCCATCCCCCACAACGGATGCCGCCCGCCCAAGCGCAGAAGAGTTTAAGGAGGCAGCAAGAGAGCTATGGCAAGATATACGGATTCCGTTTGCAAGCAGTGCCGCAGGGAGGGCGCGAAGCTCTTCCTCAAGGGCGACCGCTGCTACAGCGCCAAGTGCGCCGTCATCAAGCGCAACACCCCTCCGGGCCAGCACGGCCAGGCCAGGCAGCGCAAACCCAAGGAGTACGGCACCCAGCTTCGCGAGAAGCAGAAGGTCCGCCGCGCCTACGGCGTGGGCGAGAAACAGTTCCGCAAGTATTACGACATGGCAAGCAACATGCGCGGCGTGACGGGCGAGAACATGCTCAGCCTTCTCGAGCGCAGGCTCGACAACGTCGTGTACCGCCTGGGCTTCGCGCCCAGCCGCCCCATGGCGCGCCAGCTTGTGACGCACGGCCACATCCGCGTGGACGGCGCGAAGATCGACATCGCCTCCTACCTCGTCAAGGCGGGCCAGGTGGTCACGATCCGCGAGCGCAGCCGCGACATCCCCTACATCAAGGATCTGCGCGAGCAGGGCTCCTCCAAGCCCGTGTCCAAATGGCTCGAGCTTGACGCGGAAAACCTCGCCGGCAAAGTGGTCGCTCTCCCCGCGCGCGACGATATCGACCTCACCATTGAGGAACACCTCATCGTCGAGTACTACTCCAGGTAATGACTTACCCGCCGCCCTTATCGACTGACCAAGTATCATGAGAGGGGAAAAAGCTATGATAGAAATCGAGAGACCCAAAATAGAGTGCGAGGACATTACCGAGAACTATGGCCGTTTCGTGGTGGAGCCGCTCGAGCGCGGCTTCGGCACGACGCTGGGCAACTCGCTGCGCCGGGTGCTGCTTTCGAGCCTGCCGGGCGTGGCCGCGTCGAGCGTGAAGATCGACGGCGTGCTGCATGAGTTCACGACCATAGAGGGAGTCAGGGAGGACGTCACCGAGATCGTGTTGAACCTCAAGGAGCTGATCGTCAAGCTCCACAGCGAGGGCAGCAAGAAGGTCATCGTGGACGCCGGCGGCGCGTGCGAGGTCACGGCGGGCGACATCATCGCCGATTCCGACGTGGAGATCATCAATCCCGAGCTGCACATCGCGACCCTTGGCCCCAACGCCAAGCTCTATATGGAGATCATACTGGAGCACGGGCGCGGCTATGTTTCCGCCGAGAAGAACAAGAAGCCCGACATGCCCATTGGGCAGATCGCGGTGGATTCCATTTTCACCCCTATCCGCAAGGTTAACTTCCGCGTGGAGGATACCCGAGTCGGTCAGATCACAGACTACGACAAGCTCACGCTCGAGGTATGGACCGACGGCAGCATCAAGCCGGACGAGGCCGTCAGCCTCGCGGCGAAGATACTCACGGAGCATCTCCTGCTCTTCATCAACCTCACGGAGCATGTCCAGGGCGTGGAAATCATGGTTGAAAAGGAGGAGGACAAGAAGGAGAAAATACTCGAGATGACCATTGAGGAACTCGACCTCTCCGTCCGCTCCTATAACTGCCTCAAGCGCGCCGGCATCAACACCGTCGAGGAGCTCGTGCAGCGCAACGAGGAAGAAATGATGAAGGTGCGCAACCTCGGCCGTAAGTCGCTCGAGGAGGTCCAGCAGAAACTCAGCGGCCTGGGCCTGTCGCTCCGGCACAACGAAGATTAACGAAGGAGGAATTTGGATATGCCCAACCGTAAGCTTGGCAGGCCGAGCGACCAGCGCGACGCCATGCTCCGGAATTTGACCACGGCGCTCCTGTGGAACGGCAAGATCGTCACCACCGAGGCGCGCGCCAAGGAACTGCGCCCGATCGCCGAGAAGCTCATCACCCTCGCCGTCGGCGAATATAAAAACACCGTCACCGTCGAAAAGGAGACGCGCAACGAGAAGCAGCAGATCGTCAAGGTCGAAAAGACCAACGATATGCCCGGCAGGCTCCACGCCCGCAGGCAGATCATGGCGTACCTTTACGATATGCCCCTGCCCCGCAAGGACAAGGAGAGCAAGAAGGAATACACCGAGCGCTCGAAGCAGACCCCGCATCCCGTCGTGGAGAAGCTCTTCCGCGAGATCGCGCCCAGGTACGAGGGGCGCAAGGGCGGCTACACCCGGGTCTATAAGCTCGGGCCCCGCCGCGGCGACGCCGCGGAGATGGCCGTCATCGAGTTGGTCTGAACGCCGCATGAAGCCGGCGCGCCGTAACAAGCGCGCCGTTTTTTATCACCGTCACCGGAGGGAACCCCATGCTTCTGTCGAGCCTTAACATCGCGCTCGCCGTCGCGCTCGTCGCCTCGGCGATCTGGACGCTCATATACATCCGCAAAAAAGGCGTGCCCGTAGGCAAACCCTTCCTGCTCGGCCTCGCGAGCATGGCCGCGGGCTACTTCGGCGCGGCGCTCCTGCTGCTCGCCGTAAGCGGGTTCGCCGGAGGGCCGGAGGGGGACGCCTTCATCGAAGGGAAAGCCGCTGCCTTCGTGCTCGCGCTCACGAGCGCAACGCTTGTGACGCTCGCGATGTTTTTCATGCTCAAAAAGCCGCTCGCGCAGCGAAGGAGCGCCCATGAAACGCTTGCCTTCGGCATCGGCGTCGTGCTGCCCATGCTCGTTTATCGCGCCGTGGGCGTGGTTGCGGCGGGCGCGCAGTATCTCCTCGCCGGCGTGGGCTACGGCGCTTCCGCGCTGCTGCTCGCCGAGAGCGCCGTGGGCCTGGCGCTCATGCTGTGCGAAGCCGTTCTCTCGCTGCTGCTCGCGCACATGCTCAACCGCAACAGGGCGTTCATGGGTTTTCTCGCGACGCTCGCGTGCGAGCTCGCGGTCTACGCCGGGCTCAGCCTCGCGGATGCGTTCGGCGCGCCGGCTGCCGTAGGCCCCGCGGTCGGCCTGGCCGTGCTCGCGTGCGTCGCGGTTTACGACGCGCGGGCGTGGAGCAGCTTCCCGCCGGTTAAAAGGCAGACCCGCTCGCGCGGGACCGGCAAAAACATTTCCTGGCCGGAACCGGGGGAGGATGGAAGATAGCTTATCAAAAAAGTGCCGAGGCACTTTTTTAATTCGTTTCGTTTTCTATTCCCCGCACCTCTCGACGTGCTTTTTGATGGCCTCGAAGCTCTCGGGGCTGATGACGTGCTCCATGCGGCAGGCGTCCTCGACGGCGGTCGCGGCGGGAACGCCGAGGTTCGCGAGCCAGTCGGACAGGAACGTGTGCCTCTCGTACATGGTTTCGGCGATCTTGCGCCCCGACGGGGTCAGCGTGAGGTGCCCCTCGTCGTCCATTTCGACGTAGCCGTTCTCACGCAGCTTCTTCATGGCGACGCTCACGCTCGATTTCTTGAAGTCGAGCTCGCCCACGACGTCTATGGAGCGCACGGGCGCGCCGTTGCGGCCAAGCATCAGTATCGTTTCCAGGTACATCTCGGCGGATTCGTGTATCTTCACGCTTCTCATCTCCTTTGGCCTGATTTTCGCCGTCAAGCAAAGCATAACACAGCTTCCCCGTTTGCGCAAACTCTCGTAAAACCGGGACTTGACATGAGAGTTAGTTTATGCTAACCTTATTAGGGTTAGATAAGACTAACTATACGCGGGGCGCGGGAGCGCGCCAATGGAGGGGAGGGATCGTGATGCCGCTGACGATGGCCAAAACAGGCGAGGAAAACCTCATCAAGCGCATCGGGGGTAGGGCGGAAACGCGGCGTTTTCTCGAGAACCTCGGCTTCGTCGAGGGCGGGACGATCACCGTCGTCGCCGAGATCGCGGGCAACGTGATCGTGCGCGTCAAGGACGCGCGGGTCGCCGTGAGCCGCGAGATGGCAAGGAACATCATGGTATGACGGATATGAGGCGAAAGGAGTGTTTGCTATGCGGAATCTGAGAGAGGTCGCCTGCGGGGAAACCGTGCGCGTCGAGGCCGTCACGGGCGCGGGCGCCGTCAAGCGCAGGATCATGGACATGGGCATCACGCGCGGCACAGAGATCTACGTGAGAAAGGTCGCGCCGCTCGGCGATCCCGTCGAGGTTACGGTGCGCGGCTACGAGCTCTCGCTCAGGAAGGCCGATCTCGAAACGATATTCGTTTCCTGAACCGGGGATCAGCGCCGGATACGAACCTGAACCCCGCTTTTTTTGGAGAATGGGTTAGACAAAACTAACTGTTGTGCATACGCACAGGGAGGACAACGCAATGTCGATACGAATCGCGCTCGCGGGCAATCCCAACAGCGGAAAAACCACGCTTTTCAACGCGCTCACGGGCGCGAACCAGTTCGTGGGCAACTGGCCGGGCGTCACGGTCGAAAAGAAGGAAGGCAGGCTCAAGGGCTACAAGGACGTCGTCGTTACGGACCTGCCCGGAATCTACTCGCTTTCGCCCTACACGCTCGAGGAGGTGGTCGCGCGGGATTATCTCATAGACGAGAAGCCCGACGCCATCATCAACATCGTGGACGGCACGAACCTCGAGCGGAACCTGTATCTGACCACGCAGCTCGCGGAACTGGGCATACCCCTGGTCGTCGCCGTCAACATGATGGACGAGGTCGAAAAGGCCGGGGATAAGATCGATTTCGAGAACCTCGCCAGGGAGCTCGGCTGCCCCGCGCTCGGCATCAGCGCGCTCAGGGGCACGGATGTCGAGGACGCGGCGGCGCTTGCCGTGGAGCTCGCGCGGAAGGGCGAACCCATGGTGCCGCGGCACGTGTTTTCGGGCGTCGTGGAGCACGCGCTCGCGCACATCGAGGAGGCGGCGGAAGGCCGCGTGGAGCCGGCGCGGCAGCGCTGGTACGCCGTCAAGCTCTTCGAGCGCGACGCCAGGGTGCTCGAAAAGCTCGGCCTTTCGGACGAACTGCGCGCGCACATCGAGGCGGACGTCAAAGGCTGCGAAGCTGAGCTCGGCGACGACGCGGAGAGCATCGTCACCAACGAGCGCTACGATTACATCGCCTCCATCATACAGCGCTGCATCAAAAAGAGCGGCCGCGGCAGGCTTTCCGTATCGGATCGGATCGACCGCGTGGTCACGAACCGTTATCTCGCGCTGCCGATCTTCGCGCTGGTGATGTTCGTCGTCTACTTCGTTTCGGTCACGACCGTGGGCGCATGGGCGACGGACTGGACAAACGACGTGCTCTTCGGCGACATCATCACGAACGCCGCAGGCTCCTTCCTCGTGTCGGTCAACGCCGCGCCGTGGATGCAGAGCCTCATCGTCGAGGGCATCGTCGGCGGCGTGGGCGCGGTGCTGGGCTTCGTGCCGCAGATGCTGGTGCTCTTCGCCTTCCTCGCGTTCCTCGAGGCGTGCGGCTATATGGCGCGCATCGCCTTCATCATGGACCGGATCTTCCGCAAATTCGGCCTCTCGGGCAAGTCGTTCATCCCCATGCTCATAGGCACGGGCTGCGGCGTGCCGGGCATCATGGCCTCGCGCACGATCGAGAACGAGCGCGACCGCCGCATGACCATCATGACCACGACATTCATCCCCTGCGGGGCGAAGCTGCCCATCATCGCGCTCATCGCGGGCGCGCTGTTCAACGGCGCGTGGTGGGTCGCGCCCAGCGCGTACTTCGTGGGCATCGCCGCCATCGTCGCCTCGGGCGTCATCCTCAAAAAGACGCGCATGTTCGCGGGCGACCCCGCGCCCTTCGTGATGGAGCTTCCGGCCTACCGCTGGCCGAGCGCCGTCAACGTGCTTCGCAGCATGTGGGAGCGCGGCTGGTCCTTCATCAAAAAGGCGGGGACCATCATACTGCTATCGACCATGTTCGTGTGGTTCACATCGCGCTTGGGCATCGTGGACGGCAGTTTCATGATGGTCGAGGATCTCTCGGACGGCTTGCTCTCGAAGCTCGGCTCCGCGCTCGCGCCCCTGTTCGCGCCTCTTGGCTGGGGCGAGTGGGAGGCCGCCGTCGCGACCGTCACGGGCCTCGTCGCCAAGGAGAACGTCGTGGGCACGTTCGGTGTGCTGTATGGCTTCGCCGAGGTCGCCGAGGACGGCGCGGAAATCTGGGGCACGCTTCAGGCGAGCTTCACGCCGCTGGCAGCCTACTCGTTCCTCGTGTTCAACCTGCTCTGCGCGCCCTGCTTCGCCGCCATAGGCGCGATCAAGCGCGAGATGAACAGCGCCAAATGGACCTGGTTTGCCATCGGCTATCAGACGCTCTTCGCCTACGCGGTGTCGCTGTGCGTCTACCAGATAGGCTCGCTTTTCGCGGGCGGCAGCTTCTCGGCCGCGACGCTCGCCGCGATCGTTGTGTTCGCCGCGTTCCTGTATCTGCTTTTCAGGCCTTATAAAGAGGCGAAAAACGCCGCGCGCGGCGCGGCTCTCAAGGCCTAGCGCATCGAACCCAAAGCCGGAAAGGAGGCTTACCCATGCTCTCGTTCATATTGGAGAATTATTCGACGATACTCTTAAGCCTTGTGCTGCTGGCGGTTGTGACGCTCGTCGTCGTCCACCTCGTCAAAAAGAAAAGGAGCGGCAAGTCCGCTTCCTGCGACTGCTGCTCCGGCTGCCCCGGGGAGGCGTACTGCCACAAACACTGACAGACACCATCTATTGTGGTTCCTTTGATGGAGAAGGGGCGCGGGGTTCCGCGTCCTCTTCTTTTTAATCTTTCTTCCTCGCGAGCTCCGCGAGCATGGGGAATTTGTCCACGATGTAGGAATAGCTCTTGCGCCCGTGCGGCACGAGGCAATTGCTGCAATCCTTGACGCCTTTTTCGGTATAGGCGAAGTTGCCCCCGCATTTATCGCCCAGAGCGTACAGCGGGCAGTAGCAGAACAGGCAGTTGAAGTCCTCCGGATGCTCCGTCTTATGGCAGGGGAAGAACTCGCACTCCGTGTTGCTGAAAAACGAGTAGTGGCAATCCTCGGGCTTCGAGGTGCGCGGGTCGCATTTTTCCATAACAACCTCCAATATTCCCGGCGGCTGCCGCCGCGCGCCGATCCGTATTTGCTTATCCGTTTTGATTTTATCACAAACGCGCCGCGTTTCCAAGCCGCTGTACCTTTCATCGGCGCGGACGCTTTCACGCCGGATCTTTCGCCGGCATTTTCCTTAAAAGCCGGCTTGACATTGACGCAGCGTCATGGTTTATGCTGTATCCGGAGGTGAGGGGCGTGGATTACGGCGTGGATGAGCTCTCGAAGCTCGCGGGCGTCAGCGCGCGGACGCTGCGCCATTACGATTCGCTCGGCCTGCTCGCGCCGCGCGGGCGCCGCGAAAACGGATACCGCGTCTACGGCGCGGCGGAGGTGGACCGGCTGCAGCAGATTTTGTTCTACCGCGAGCTCGGCGTGCCGCTCGATGAAATCAAGAACATGCTCGACGGCGAGGCGTTTGACGCGCCGCGCGCGCTCGAAGGGCACCTCAAGGCGCTGCGCGCGAAGCGCGATCGGCTCGACGCGCTGATCGGCACCGTGGAAAGAACGATCAAAACCATGAAGGGAGAGGGAAGTATGACCGACAGGGAGAAATTCGACGGCTTCGGGCAGCAGCTCGTCGATGAGAACGAAAGGCTTTACGGCAAGGAAATCCGCAAAAAGTACGGCGAGGAGGCCGTCGAGCGCGCGAACGCGCGCGTGCGCGGCATGAGCCGGGAGGATCACGCGCGCGCGCAGGCGCTCGCGCAGCAGGTGAACGAGGCGCTCAGGGCCACCTTCGAGCAGGGCGATCCCGCGTCGCCGCTCGCGCGCAGGGCGTGCGAACTGCATAAAGAGTGGCTTTGCATCTACTGGGACGACTATTGCAAAGAGAAGCACATCGGCGTTGCGGAAATGTACGTCGCCGACCCGCGCTTCACGGCCTATTACGACGCCGTCGCGCCCGGCTGCGCGGCATTCCTGCGGGACGCGGTCCGCGTTTACTGCGGGGAAGGCGCGGGCAACTGACGGGCTGGAACAATCAGCAGGAAACGGGGCGCTCCACGCGGGGCGCCCCGCCGCTTACAGCTCGTAATGATCCTCGATTTCGCGGCTGCATTTCACCTTGCCGTAGACGGTCAGCCTGCGGTACGCGCGCTTCATCATCTCGAGCGTGACGTCCGGCGCGACGATGAGCATCCCGAGCACGACGCAATCCTGGAGGCCGCCCGCCTTTTCAAGATCGTGCGGGCCGATGCGCACAATGCCTATGGTGATGTTCTTCTCGACGAAATCGCGCTTGAGCGCGGCCTCGTGGCCGTCGAGCTGCCGTTTCACGGCGGAGCGCAAAAAGTCCGTCCGGTTGCCGTAATAGCCCTGGCTGACCAGATAGTCGATCTTCCCCAAATCCACCACGCTGATGTTGAGCGTGAGCTTTTCGCTGTTTTCTTCGAGCATGATCCAAACCCTCCTTTTCGGGATGGCTTGAGTATACCATCTGTACAGATGGAAATCAACTGTTGTTCAGATGGTTTCTAGGCGAATCAAAGATATTTCGGCTCATTCCTTCGGGAAGCTCCTCAAATACACATGGTTCCCGTCGGGGTCGAGCAAATGCAGGTTCCGCGCGCCCCATGGCCGCGCCGCGGGCGGCTCGAGCACGGTCACGCCCATGCGAAGCAGCCGCTCGTATTCCGCGTCCACATCCGGCACGGTGAAGGCGAGCGCGATGTTTTGATTCGCGTTGTTCTTTTTGTTTCCGTCGTCGTAGACCGTGAGCGCAACCTCCCCGGTCAGAATGAACTGATGGACTTCGTCCTCGCTGCCGTTATCCGCCCCGAGCAAGGCCTTGTAGAAATCCGCGAGGCGCTTCACGCCGTTCGTGCACAGGCACACTTCGCCAAGGGTCATGGGGAAACCTCCTTCAGAACCGTTTTCGTTCACCTCATCGCCCCGACGATCTTCCCGAGCGTGTTCACGTTTCTCGACGTGACGGCGCTTTTGTATTTCCTGCTCCCGAGTATCCTCGAACCGAAGGCGGAATCGGTCGTGCCGCCCTTGGGCACGCTCCACAGCGCGTCCTTGCCGCGCAGCGCGAGCGCTTCGCCGGGCAGTTGCGTGAGCGAGGCGAACAGCCCCGGCAGCCCGGCGGCGACTTCGTCCGATTCTGCGAACAGCGCGTAGAGATGGCAGCCCTCGGGTTTGGGGAATTCTTTGGCCCGGGCGAGCAGGCGCGCGAGCTCGGCTTCATCCCGCAGGAACACGTGCGCGTCATAGCCGAAGCGCGCGGACAGTTCCGCCTCGACGCGGCGCTTGAGCTCCGCCTCCGGCGCGCCCGTTTCATCCGTAAAAACGACGTTCCCGGTCGCGAGCACGGTCTTTATCCCCGAAAAGCCCATTTCAGCGAACGCCGCGCGCAGCGCGTCCATCTTGATGACGACGCCGTTGACGTTGACGCCGCGCAGCAGCGCGCAATACGCTTTGCCCATACGCACCCCTCAATCGTAAAGTCCTTCAAGCAGCTTTCGGAACGCGCTCGGCAGCGCGTATTCCCTTTCCAGTTCGCCGCGGCCCGCCCAAACGAAGCTATGGCTTCGCGCGCCGCATTCCACGGCGCAGCAGGTCATTTCCCAACGGATGTGTGTGAAAACATGCGCGCGCGAAAACCGCCGCGTCAGCGCCAAAGGCTCCGTTTCCCATTGCGCGGCGAGGTCGAGCACCGCCTGCGCGTCCAGCGCGCCCGGGACGTTTGGCAGTTCCCACAGCCCGCCGAGCAGTCCCTCGCCCTCCCTTCGGCGCAGGGCGATTCTCCCTTCGCAAACGAGCAGCAGCACGGTCCGATCCTCGACGCGGCGCGGCTGCTTGCGCGATTTTACGGGGAGGCGCGCGATGGCGTTGTTCCGCTTCGCGAAGCACAGTTCCGCCGCCGGGCAGGCGCCGCATTTCGGCGCGCCGTTGGGCAGGCATACCACGGCGCCCAACTCCATGAGGCTTTGCGTGAAGTCGCCGCGGCGCGATTCGGGATAGATCGCCGCGAGCGCGTCCGTCACGCTTTGCTTCGCCGCGGGCAGGTCAATGGGCGCATCAAAGCCCGCGATGCGGCTCATGATGCGCAGAACGTTTCCGTCTGCGGCGGGCACGGGCAGATCGAAGCAGATGCTCGCGAGCGCGCCCGCCGTGTATGGGCCGACGCCCGGCAGTTCCCGAAGCCCTTCGTATGTGTCGGGAAAGCGTCCGCCGAGCCCGAATTCGATCTTTTGCACGGCCTTTTGCAGGTTGCGCGCGCGGCTGTAGTAGCCAAGGCCCTCCCAGAGCTTGAGCAGAGTCCCCTCGCCGCAGCGTGCGAGCGCGCCGAGTGTGGGCAGCGCCTCGAGGAAGCGCGGGTAATAGTCCTTCACGACCTCCGCGCGCGTCTGCTGAAGCATGATTTCCGATACGAGTATGCGGTAGGGCTCCCTGTCTCGCCGCCAGGGCAAATCGCGGGCGTTTTCGCCGTACCAGGCGAGCAGCAATCCGGGCAGCGCCGCGAGGCCTTCGATATTCACCTGTATCCGCTCCGCCCGCCCATTCATCCGATCAGCCTCGCTTTCCTTCCTATGCTAACACGCCGCGGTTCCGCGCGCAAGGGCGCTCCGACCGGCCGGGCTTCATGAAAAGTTCATAACAGCGGAGGGTAAAATCGTGTATAATAAGTAAAAAGTTTCCTGTTCCACATCCGGTTTTTTCTTGAGAGGACTGTATGCTTCGCTGTATGCGCGTCGAGTTCCAACGGCTTTTCCGCCAGCGCGAGCTTTGGATCGCGCTCATCGCGTGCGCGCTCGTCGCGCTCGCGGGGCTGATCGAATCCACGCGGAATCTGCGCTTCCGCGTATATGAAACCATTTCCTCGGCCGAAAGGCATACCCTGCTGAACACGTCGATGGGCACGCTCGCGGTAGTGTTCCTCATCCCCATACTCGCGGCGCTGCCCAACGCGACCTCGTATGTGTCCGAGCGAAGGAACAATGCCGTCAGCGTGCTGCTCCCGCGCTGCGGCGCGCGCGCGTATTACTGGGGCAAGGCCGCCGCGATCGCCCTCACGGCTTTTTTCCTCTCCTGTCTGCCCGTGCTGCTCAACCTCGCGTACTGCCTGATCGCCTACCCGCTCAAGCCCTTTGAAACGATGAGTTTCGGCGTGATCTACGAGCAGCTTGGCTGGGCGAACGAGCTGCGCTATACGCTCTTCGATTCTCTGTACCTGAACCATCCCGTGCTCGACGTGCTCGCGCACGCGGGGCTCGTGGCATGGTATGGCATGAACATGGCGCTGTTCACATACGGCCTGAGCCTGCATCTGCGCGCGAATATTATCGTGCCGCTCGTGCTGCCCATGCTCGCGGGCGTCGCGCTCGTGCTGCCGTTTTCGCTTCTGGATTGGCATGCCTGGTATCTGTACAACTATCTCCAGATGATGCCGGGCTATGCGTTCCCATCCCTGTTTCCGCTTTTCGCGCTCCTCGCGGGCATGACGGCGCTCGCCTGCGCGCTGATCGCGCCCAAGGCGGCGTCCGGCCGCGACGTGCTCAACTAGGGACCGCGCGCGCGAAAACGCGAAGGGAGGTGATTTGCATCGAAGCGGCCGCAGGGATTTCTCTTTCGGGGAGGATGGCGCGCTTCGCCCGCAGGGACGGCGGATATTTCCTGCGCGCGCTGCTCGGCATACCCCTGGGCGCGCTGTTCGCTGTGTTCGCGACCGGCGGGAACACGCTCGAGGAGATGCTCATGTATCTGCTCGGCGGCCTCATGGCCCGGCAGATGCCCGGCGCGTTCGGTTTCGCGCTGAACCTTCTGCCCGTACTCACGGCGCTGTACATCACCTCCGGCGCGGTGACGGACGAGTTGAGCCGCTTCGCCGTCTACATGCTGCCGCGGCAGCGCGGTAGGGCAAGCTGGCTGCTTGGCCGCTTCGCGCTCGCCTTCTTCGGCTCGCTGCTGTTTTACGCGCTGCTCCTGATTACGCTCGCCCTCGGCGGCTTGCTGCTCGGCGCGGATCATGCGGGCGCGTCCGGCGTGGCGCAAATTTCCCTCGCGCTGCTGTTGACGGCCGGGCTCAACATCGCGCTGTTCGCCGTGCTGCTGAATTTCCTCAAGCTTTACCTCGGCGGCGCGCTCGCGTTCTTTCTGACCTGGCTCGCCGTGACGCCGGGGCAGATCGCCGCGAGCCTTCTCTTGGGCGTCGCGGGCGGCTGGCCTGTGAAGCTCTTCCCTTCGGCGCAGGGCATACTCGCGCTGCACGAGCTGCCCGCGCTCGCCAGGGCTCTGCCCGAGGCGGCCGCCTTCGCGCTGCCCGGCTTCACGGTCGCCTTTTCCGCCTGCTACTCGCTTTTTGCCGCCGTTTTACTCGCGGCGCTGGGCGCGCGCGCCATACGAAAATACGACTTCACGCTCTAGGAGGTCCCATGGACGCCATCGTGCTCGACCACGTATCAAAAACGCTCAAGGGAAGGCGCGTGCTCGACGACGTTTGCCTCTCGCTCGCCCCGGGCGGGATCTACGGCTTTTTCGGCCGCAACGCTTCGGGCAAAACCATGCTGCTGCGCGCGGTGGCCGGGCTGATCCATGTGGACGCGGGGGAGGTTACGGTGTTCGGCCGGCGCGTGCACAAGGATATCGAGTATCCGCCGGACATGGGGCTTGTCATAGAGAACATCGGTCTTTGGGGCAGCCTGACGGCGCTCGAGAACCTGCGTCTGCTCGCGGACATCCGCCGCGTCGCGAGCGAAAAGGACATCCGCGCCGCGCTTCGCCGCGTGGGGCTCGCGCCCGAGGACAGGCGCAAATACCGCGCCTTTTCGATGGGCATGCGCCAGAAGCTCGCGCTCGCGCAGGCGGTCATGGAGAAACCGCGCCTGCTTTTATTGGACGAGCCGACCAACGGCCTCGACGACGAGGCGGTGACGCTTTTCCGCGCGCTGGCCGCCGAGGAAAAGGCGCGGGGCGCGACCATACTGATCGCCACGCATCAGAAGGAGGATGTGCTCGATCTGTGCGATCGCGCGTTCTCCATCGGCGAGGGCCGGTGCAGGGAGCGGGAGGTGGGGTGAGGGTATGCGCGGGAACCGGGTTTACGTTTTGATCCTCGCGGCGCTCGTGCTCGCCTCCGCCGTCACGGCGTTCATCATACGCGCGAGCATACCGCACTTTGCGCTTTCGGATGAGAGCATCGCGGATTTCCTCATGTATTCAAGAGGCTTCAATCCCGAGGACCTCGACGAGTTCCCGACATCACAGGGACTCATCGGAAGCGCGAAGCTGATCGCCGTCGTGACGCCCACGGGCAACCGGGAGCTGAAGAACGGCCGCGTCCTCTCGGAGTTCGTCGTTTCCTTCGTGCTCCTTTCCAACGGGAAGGCTTCGGCGGGCGACACGATCTACATCTACGAGTCCGTGCACGTCAACACCTATGAAGGCAACCCAAGCGTCTCCCTGATGAGCGGCACGCTCAATCTGATGCAGGAAGGCGCGCAATACCTCGTGCTGCTGCGCTTCTTCGACCAGACGGAACGATATGATTATACCGAAAAAGACCTCGTGACGTATAAATTCGTCAGCGAGAGCTTCGCGGCCTATCCCTGGGGGGAATACCGGTATCTGTATCTGCCCGAGGACGGCAGCGTCGCTCCGCCTGCCTACCGCGACGCGCGGCAATACACGAACATCTTCGGTGACGAGCGCGTCCGGGAGCTGTACGAGGCGCTGATGGCGGAGATGCTCTCGTATGCGGAGAAGAAGCCCGGCTGAGGCGGGCCTTCTCCGACCAGCTTTCTACCTCATCCTCATCCCCCTGACGAACTTGCCCATCACAATGGCGGTCACAAGCACGGCGATCACCGCGAAGCCCACGAGCACCATGACCCACCACTGGACGACGGGCTTCTCCTCCTCGGTTTTGTCCGTATCCGTCTGGATCACCGGCGCCTTGATCTCGGTCGTGAAGTCTATGCTTACGACGTATTCCTCGTCCGCGTCGTCGTAGTAAGTTATGATATACCTCCCCCAGGTTTGCCCGTAGCTATCCGTATAGCCCTCGGTCATGGAAAGCATGCCGACGAACACCTTCAATTCTCCGTAGCCCGCCTCGCCGGGCAGGATGTCCCCGAGGAACACGCTCGAGGTCGGGAACAGCCCCGCGCCCTCGATCGTGACGGTCACGTTTCGCAGCGTCGCCTTGCCCACGTTGAACACGTTCGCGGGCAGCGTGAAGGTTTCGCCCGCCGTGACGGACTTTGCCACGCTGATGGAATCGTAGCTGATCTCCACCGGCTGCGTCACGGAAACGAGGAACTGCCGGGTTGAAGTATACGTCCCGCCGTAAAGGTCCTCGTAATCGAGCGTCACGGAGAACGCGCGGTTGCCCGCGAGCACGTCCTTGGTCGTTTTCAGCTTGAAGGATGCCGTCGCGCTTTCCTCCGAGGCGATGTTGTCCAGAAGCATCGCGTTGTTCGCGTCCGCGGGGAGGATGCCCGCCTCGGAGCTTTCCCACGAGAGCTTGACGCTCCGCGCGCGCAGGTTGCCGATGTTGTCGATGGTAAGCGTCACGGCGAATTCGGAATCCCCGCCGACGGTTCCGGGGTCAACGACGCAATTTGAGATGAACAGCTCGGGCTTTTCGGCCTCCTGTTTGGGGATGTCGTTCGGGTCGGGCGGGGTCGCGCCGTCGGTGATCGTGACGTATACCGTAAAGCTCTGCCGCGCGGGGTTGCCGTTCGCGTCGAGGTAGGCCGCGTTTGCGACGATCGGGTAAGAGCCGTTGTAGCTGCCCTTTTCAAGCGGAATTTCGAAGGCGAACACGAACGCTGAATTCCATGCCGAGCGCGTCTGCGCGTAGTTGCCGTAGACGAAGGGGCTGTTTGCCGTTGCACCCAGGTCGAGCGTGACGGACACGCGCCCGTCGTAGGTGTCGCCGAAAAGCGGCAGTATGAGATACGCCTTGCCGTCCTTCACAAGAGGCATGTAGCCCTGCGCGTAGGTTTTCGCCATGCCCGTGTAGAGCGTGCCGCTGTCGATGAACAGCGCGCCCGCGGCGTCCTTGGGCTCGGCGGCGTTCGGGTCCTTGCCGTCTTTGATCGTGAGATAGACCGGGAACTCCTGCGTCTGCGCCTTGCCCGCGGAATCCGTGTAGCGCGCGCGGAAGGTCACGGCGTAGGTGCCGTTGACGCGGTTCGCCTTGAGCGGGAGGGAAAGCTTAATGAGGAACACGCCGCCCGCATCGGCCGCGACGTTGAACTCGTAATTGCCGTAGGAGAACGGCGAAGCGTCGCCCGTGTCGATGACGGGCGTCACGGTGATGGACGTCACCGCGGCGTCGCGCGATTTGAGCGGCAGCACGAAGTGCGCGTTGCCGCCGGATACCGTGGGCACATAGCCCTCGGCGTAGCTTTTGGCCATGCCCTCGTAGACGTTTTCCGTATCGATGTACAATACATCGCCCTCGGCGAGCGCCGCCGCCGCGAAAGCGAGCATGAGCACAAGGAACAGCGCCGTTCCCGCAACCGTCTTTTTCATCCTCATCCCTCCCGGATCATGGTCATGATCCCGCCGTCCATTTCGCACACCGTGTCGCAGAGTTCGTCGATGTCCTGCTGGTTGTGGCTCGCGAGCAAAACGGTCTTCCCTTCGTTCTTCAGCCCTTTCAATAGCGCGCGCATTTCGGCCGCGCCGTGCTTGTCCAATCCGTTGAGCGGCTCGTCCAGCACCAGAAGCTTCGGGTCCTCCATGATGGCCTGCGCGATGCCCAATCTCTGCCGCATGCCGAGGCTGTACTTTCCCACGGGCTTTTTCAATGTCGGGTCGAGTCCCACACGGCGGATAGCCGCCGCGATCTGCTCAAGCCCGATTTTTTTATTGAGCGAGGCGAGTATCTCGAGGTTCTTCACGCCGGAATACTGCGGCAAAAAGCCCGGCGTTTCGATGATGAGCCCCAGATTTCCCGGGAAATCGACATCCCGCCCGACGAGCCTGCCCTCGACGAAGATTTTCCCCTCCGTGGGCAGAAGGAAACCGCAGATGCACTTCATGAGCACGGTCTTGCCGCTGCCGTTGTTGCCGACAATGCCGTGGATTTTGCCCGCGCCGAAATCGCGCGTGACGTTCTTTAAGACGCGCTCCTCGCCGAAGCTCTTGCTGACGTTCTGAACCGAAACGATGGCCTCTCTCATTCATCCGTCCCCGTGAAATTGAAGTTGTATGTCCGCGACGCCCGCAACGCCGCGAGGAAGCACAGCGATATGAGCGCCCCGAAGATGAGGTACGTCTGCCACAGCCGCGGCAGCAGATCGTAGCCGAAGTTGTGCATGTGGTATGTCGCCTGGTTGAGGGGCGAGAGCCAGCCGACCGCGACATTGGCCTTGTAGGTCAGCTCGTCCGGCAGCTGGAAGATGGCCTTGATGGTCTGCGGATTCAGCAAAAAGCCGAACAGGCTGAACGCGAACGCGCTCACCACCCCGGCGATCTGCCCCTTCTTGAGGTTGAACGCGAGCATGACGAACGCGAGCAGCAGCGCGTACAGCAGCATTAAGAGAAAGATCGTCCCCATGCAGGCGTACGGCCGCGACATCTCCAGCGTCTTGACCAGCGCGGGCAAAGCGACTTTTTGTCCCGCGCCGGAATAACCCAATATTGCCGCCGTTTCGCTCCACATGTTGCCCACGAAGCTCTGGCGCATGCTCACGAGCGCCGTCGCACCGAGGATGAACAGCAGATAGACCAGCGTCGCGCTTGCGATGTACATCGCCTGCCCCGCGAGCCAGGTCTTGCGGTCGATGCGCATCAAATAAAACGGCGTGCCGGAGTTGATAAAGGGCATGTCCGCGAAAAGCAGCAACAGCAGCATGGACGCGAGCAAAATAGAGTTGCTGTCGCCGAACGTCCACACAAAGCTTTCCACGATCTGCATGGTGGTCTTGTATTCCAAAGAAAAGCGCACGGCCTTGTCCGATAAAAGGAAGCACAGCACGAACGCGAGGCCGAACGTGACGGCGATGCGCGGGTTCCTCCGCCACAGCCGGAAATCGTAGGACGTCACCGCAAGCGCTTTTCTGAAAAAACCCTTTCCCGCCCGCAGGCGGCGTCCCCCGATTGTCAATTGTGCATTGTCAATTGTCAATTGCCTTAATCCTCCTCTTCCCGGCCAAGCCAGCGCACAATGCAAGTATCGCCGTCAGCTCGCCAACGACCAGCAGCGCGCCCGGCACGCCGTAGTGCCACACGCCCGAGGGCGAAAGCCACTCCTTGGGGTAGAGCACATACATGCCGCCGAAATACCGCTCGTAGAGTATGATGAGCACATAGAAGATCACGAAGGGCGAGGCGTAGGCCATATACCGGCTGCCCGTGAGGTTCGCAAACAGCATCCCCACCGTCGCCCACAGCGCGCCCGAAGCGAAGTAGAGAAGGAATCTGCCCCAGATGGGGGAGACGGGCATGGGCAGGATGGAGCCGTCCGCGGCCTTCATGACGACGGGCGCGGCCTCTTTCGGGAGGAACGAGAGCGCGAGCGCGCCCCAAGCGAGCAGCGCGCCGAGTATCAGCGCGAGCCCGCCGGAAACCGCGCAGGCGATCACTTTTGAGGAAAGGTATTTCCCCACGCTCGTGCGCGGCAGATATGACTTCAAAAAGCCGCTGCGCGCATCCTCCGTCACGGCCGCGGTGTACGGAAGCGCCGCGAGGATGGGGAAGGCGAGCGTCATGGCGCTGCCCGAGAGCGCGTTGAGAATGAGTTCCGAATGATAGCCGAACGGCAGCAGGCTCACGGTGCGGAACGCCTGAAAGATGTCCTTCACGCAGGATAAGAGCAGCACCAGCGCGGTGCCCAGCGCGGCCGCGAGGAAAGGCCGGGAGAAGATAGCCTGCCTGAGGTTTGAGGTCAATGTGCGCATGGGCGTCCTCCTTTCCCTCCATCATCCGCGATTTATGCGATAAAGTCGTTACCGGATTGTTATCAAACTGTTATTGCCCGGCGCGGGGATCGTCGCCGCATCCGCAGACGGCGGGATTTTCCGGGATCAGCGCCACTTCAACCGGTCGATCGCGCTGCCGTCGATGGCGTTGATGGTGATGATGGAGTAATCGCGCGCGTCGTAGCGCATTCGCCACACGCATCTTTCGTTGTTTTCGTCGAGTATGAAGGTGTTGCTCTCGCCCGTGGGGTAGCTGTCTATGTAATGGTAATACATATCGCCGCACACGTTCCACACGGGGATGAGATAATAGCTCGACAGGTCGTTGCGCTTGGCGACCACGAGATAGGAAAGCTTGATCCGCGTGATCTCGAGGCGGCGGCGGTCGATCCATTCCCCTTCAAAGCTCCACGATTCCGCGTCCCAAACGGTCTGCAGCTTGAGCTGCGACGCGATTCTTTCCTGGATCTTTTCGAAGGGCAGCAGCGCGACGTTCGGGTTTTCGAGCGCGGTTACCGCGAGCGGATGATCCCATGAAAAAGACAGCACGCCGCAATCGTCGAACATGATCCGTATGGTTTCCTGCTCCGGCACGGATCGGTTGTATTGCTCGTAAACGCTCTGATCTTCCGTGTCCGCGGTTCCCTGCCCGATGCAGCTTGTAATGAAGTCCGGCGCGACGCCCTCTATGCTGCGCTTGTAGACCAGCGCATGATACACGGGTAAGGGCTCCTCGCCGTCCTGCATGGGTATGCTCGTCTGGGTGGACGCGTCCGCGAGCACGAAATCGAGCCCCACTTTCTCGAGGAGCGCGCCTGCCCTCCCGATCGCTTCTTCGAGCGGATACGACACTTTGCCGGAGCCAACCAGATCGCCGGAGGCCACGTGAAAGCTCAAATAGGACGGCTGATCGCCGTTGTAGGCGGAAAACTCCATTTTCCGGCCGGAGTCCAGCCAGCACACGCCGTATATGCTTTCACACCCGGCCGCGACGGCTCTCTGACGCGCCTCGTCCGTCCACTCGATGCGAAAGCTGTCTTCTCCCAGCGAAACCTCCTTTCCGCCATAGAACATGGGATTGACCCGGTCCTCCATGAATCGAAAATCCGTATCCGCCTTTTCAAGCGCAATATTCTCCGGCGTGCTCTCGTATTCGAGATAGAGCTCGCGGAGTATCCCCGTGTATGCTTCGATGATCTGATGCTCGTCGGGATGGCATAGGCTCAGCTCGTTTTCGTAATAATCGATGCTCGCCTGTATCTCCGCGCGGCTGCGCAGCTCCCCCGGCCGGTATAATTCCGCGCCCTCGAGCAGCGCGAGGCGTATGGCGTCCGCCTGCTCCTGCGCGATCTTCGCCGGCTCGACGGAATACACAGGCCACTTTGTCTGATCCGGAACGTCGACCTTTGCGTCAAAGAAGATGTCGTAATCCTCGGGCAGCCCTTCGACTTCCAGGACAAGCCGCTCCGGCGCGTCGTAGGGCCGGGGCGTTGCGGCAGCGTCGTCATCCCGGCCGATCGCCTGCTCCAACGCACCGTCGCCCTTGTTGACGATGACTTCCTGCTCCGGCGTGGGCTGGCAGGCGCAAAGGGCGAGAGAGCACAGCGCGAGCAACGCGGCGGCGGATTTTTTAACGCGGCGAAAGATACGCTTTTCCATACGCCACCTCCTTAGCTTTCATTATCGCGCCGTCTTCTGGAAAAGTCAGGAAACAAACTGTGAATACTGTGAAATTTCGACAGCCTGTCCGCGCTTTCCGGACGGTCGAAGCAGGTTTTTTTACCCGTTCCCCAGATACTCCTCCAAACATTCCCCGGATTCGTGCATGGCCTTCGCCGCCTCTGTGCCGACGTAGCGGTAATGCCACGGCTCGTAGATGACGCCCGTAATGTGCTCCTTATCTGCGGGGTAACGCAATATGAAGCCGAAGCGGTGCGCGTTTTCGAGAAGCCAGCTTCCCTGCGGCGTATCGGCGAAGCCCGCGTCCGAATCGCGGTAGTCGAGCGCGAGTATGTCTATGGCAAGCCCCGTCGTATGCTCGCTGCACCTGCCCGGCATCACCTTGACAGGATCGTTGTACGGATCGCTGCCGTAGTCCGGATCGTCCCGCAAGCGCGCGTTGTAGAGCGTATCCTGATAGGCGACGGAGCGGTACGCCGTCGTCACGAGGTAGCCCGTCACGCCGTCCCCGGCCGCCGCCTCGAACATCGCGCGCGCGGCCTCGCCAGCCGCCGCATTGATGGAGCCGTCGGGGCTCTGCAGCGTCGCGCTCCCGCCCAGCGCGTCGTCGAGGCAAACGAGGTCCTCCGGCCGGTCGTAGGGGACGGGATGGTCGAAGTTGACGAGTATCAGGAAATCCGCGTCCGCTTCGCCCGCGTCCGTTTGCATGGGCGGCGCGCCGTCGGGGACGTCCGCCCCTCCCGCGGCGCTTGGCCGCCGCGCGAGCGCGGCAAGCACGAGCGCCAGCGCCAGCAAAGCCGCGAGCGGCAGGAGGCGTCCGAGAAGCTTGCCAAGGTCGAGCCGGTAGCGCGTCCTTCTGAATTTACGATCTGCCCTCGTGGCGTTCGCCTCCTTTCCCAATATGCTTATTCGGTTCATGCGGCATGCGTAAGGCCATGGGCGCGCGGGATTGCCCTCAGTAGCCGATATGCCTGTTTACCACGCTGCCGTCGACGGCGTTGACGGTGACATACTCGTAATAGTAGAATTCCGAGGCCATTTCGTATGGCATGCTCCAGTCTTGCTGCGGATGCTCGCGGTTGAAGGCGTCCACATCGTCGTGATTATAATACGTCGTGCCGACTCCGTAGAAATCCCAGACCGGAACCGTTATGAAGTCGAGCGAGTTCTGTTGACGCACATACATGAACTTGAGCTCCGCGCGGGTGATGACGAGGTCGAAATGCGTGACGCCGAGCGTGCCTTCGACGCTTCCGGTATCCTGCAAATACGAGCACTGCAGCTTAAGCTGCTCCGTCGCGCGCGCAACGATGTCGTCGAAAGGGAGAAGCGCTACGTTCGCGTTGAGAAGCTTTCCGATTTTCATGTTCCCGTTCCAGAACACGTTCGCGACGCCGCCGTCGTCCACGATCACCATGATGCGTTCGTAGGCGGGCAGCCTGCGACTCACGTCGTCCTCCTCTTCGCCGCCGCTGTATTGGTCGATGGAACAGTATCCGAAGGGAACGCCCTCGAGCATGCGCATGAACACGACGGAGTACGCCTGCGTGTTCTGGTATTCGTCGGAGCTGATATCGTATTCGCTGCCCAGCCGCGTTGTTTTTCCGACGGCCGCGAGGACGAAATCCGTCGCTCCCAGTCGTTCCACAAGCTCCGTCGCGCGCGCGACGGCCTCGTCCCGCGTGGTCTCGAGGGGCAGGTCGCCCGTCGGATTTTCGAAGCCGTTATAGATATACTCCGTGCCGTTGATGAATTTGACCGTGCCGCACGTTTGAAATTCCGAGGATTTTGCGATGCGAAGCGTCGCGGGGAGCGGCTTGCCCAAATCGGCCTGCGCGAGGAATATGTCCATGCCCGCGTAGTCCGCCGCGGTTACGGGGCGCGTATCCTTTGTTTCGGGCGCGTTGTCATACCATTGCTGGAACATGTTCACGCGCGCCTCCAGATCCTCGACGCTCTCCGGGCCGCCGTCGTCGCCGACGGTTTCACCGGACTTCGCGGCCTCGAGATCCTTCATGGCGGGCAGCAGGTAGTTTTCGAGGATCTCCTGCTTGCTCATGGTCTCGTCCGCGTAGGTCATGGGCGCGTTCCCCATGAGCGCAGAGATGATCTTCTGCGCCTGTTCGCCGGTGAAGTCGGCGGGGGAAGCCTCGTAGACGGGATATTTTGTCACAGCCGGCACGATCGTGTCCATGTCGAAGGTGAGCGTCACAAGCCCGTCGAAGAAAGTTTCCGCGCCTGTGTAATGCTCCGGCGCCTCGTAAGGCATGTCCGAAGCGCCGAGCGGCGGTGTGGAGGCGATGGCGTTTTCCAGATCGTTATCCCCTTTATTGACCACGACCTCCTCCTGCGGCGTGGGCTGGCAGGCCGTCGTGAAGCAGCAGAAAAGCATGAGCGCCGTCAGCGCGGCGCAAACCGCGCGCGCCAGGCGGTGCGAGTTTCTTGGCATGAACACGCCGCGGATGCGCCTTTCGGCGATCTTTTTCGTGTCGCCCTGCGCCATGCCCAAAGCGAGGGCCCCGTGCGTCCCGCCCGAGAACAGCGAAAGTATGACCGCAGCGTACGCGCGCTTCCCCGCGCCGCCCAGGGCGCGCACGACGTCGCTGTCGCAGGCGGTTTCCATATCTTTTCGCACTTGCGCGAACGCGAGATAGACGACCGGATTGAACCAGTAGACTGCGTTGAGAAGCGAGAGCAGCAGCACGAGCATGTGATCCCCGCGCCGAAGATGCGTCAGCTCGTGCCGCAGCGCGAACCGCGCCTGCTCGTCGTCCATGGCCTCGAGCGTCTGCGTGGGCGCGAGCACCGTTGCGGGGAACAGCGCCGCGGGCGTCCCGCCGCCGCGCTGGCCGACGAGCCGCGCGTTCTCCCCGGCGTTCAGCTCCGCCCGGACCTCGTTGAACAGCGCGCGCAGCCTTGTGGAGGGCTCCTCGGCGTTTGCTTTGATGCGCCTTCGCGTCAAGCCGTAGAGCAGCACGAGATACGCGAGGCCGAGCCCCGCGCCGGCGAGCCAGAGCGCGGGCAGCGCCTGCGCGACGGGAAACGGGGAAGATACCGGAGCGGACGGCGCGCCGCTTGAAACGGCGCCCGTTTTGGTCTGCGCCGAACCTTCTTGCGGCTGCGCCTGCGCCCCGGGGCCGCCGGGCGCGAGCGAAGCGGGCGCGCTCGCTTCCGCCTCGGACAGCGCGTCCGTCAGCGTCGTCGTTTCGGCTACCGTATTGGGGATCACGAACAGGCGCACGGAGCTTTCGAGCGTGAAGGGCAGCATCAGCCGCGCGAGCAGAAGCCCCCATAAGGCGAGGTGCAGGAACGGGGACATCCTCTGTTTGAAGCAGAGCTTGATCAGCATGATCGCGCCGTAGAGCACGACGGAATACGCGGTGATCTCGAGGAGGGTTTCAAGCGTCTTCATGCTCGCCCTCCTCGCCCGCGCCGCCGCCGAGCCGGGAGATCAGCCTTTGCAGCTCGGCCCTGTCCCGCTCGCCGAGGCCGCTCTTCTCGATCATGCTCGCGAGCAGCAGCCGCCTGCCGTCCTCGGTCAATTTCGAGAGGATGTGGCTGCTTTCGGTTTCGATGCAGTCCTCGCGCCGCGCGAGCGGGCGGTACGCGCGGTTGCCGCTGACGGTGCGGTAGCCCAGCAGCCCCTTGTCCGTCATGCGCTTGAGGTAGGTCGAATAGCTGCTGCTGTTCCAGCCGAGAACGGCCTTCGTCGCCTCCATGAGTTCGGATAGGAACATGGGGCTCCTCTCCCAGAGCGCTTCCATCAATGTCCATTCGTGCTTTGACAACGTTTCTTTCATTTTCCTGTTCCTCCGCGCTTGACCCGGCCCGGAACGCGGGCGGTCGTAATATCTACAAGTGTAGAGAACTGCGCGAAGGAAGTCAAGTTAAAATATGTAAACGTTTTGTTGCGCGCCTCAATAGCTGCCCAGAACGTCGATGACGCTGCCGTCTATGGCGTTGATGGCGATCACGGGCGCGGGGCCGGTAAACAGCTCCCCGGAGTTCAAGTAGTAATGGTATTCCTGAGCGTCCTCCTGGGAGATGTGGCTTTGTATCGCCGTGCCATAGAACAGGTAAGCGGGGACGTAGAGCCCCTTTTTCTGCCCGGGAGCATCCTTCCGCTTCACGCGGATGAGGCCGAGCCGTATTTCTTTGATCGTGATATCGAGACGGATGTTTTTCTCGTAGTCGTTCTCCGCCTCCGGGCACCGGGGACCGTAGGTCTGGAAGATGTTGGCCTCGAAGCGGCGCATCGCTTCCTCGAAGGGGATGATGTCCGCGTCCTCGCTGACGATTTCGGTGACCTTGCCCGGCTCGAACCAAAGGATTTCGTATATGCCGTCGTCGCCGACGATGAACTCGATGCACTCCGGATACCACGGGATGTCGTATTCGCCGTTCGTGTTCGCGCCGTGGTTCCGGTGGACGGCCACGGGGGTGCCGCAGACCGTGGGCACGAAGAACAGCTTGTATGCGTAGTGCGACGCCGGGCCGTAATAATCGTCAACGTGCCCCGTGCCGTGGTTGTCCGTAATGTAGATGTCCGCGAGCGCGATATCCTCGCGCCCGCAGGCCTTGAGGAAATCTTCGGCAAGCTTTATGGCGCCCGCGGCGGAAATGGAGAGCTTTCCTTCGTATTCCTTCCCCGGCACGAAGCTCTCGTCCACTCCGGGCGCGCCGTCGAGCGTGAAATTGCTGGCGATGTTGAAGAACCAAATTTGATCGGCCCACTGCTTGTCTCCCGTAGTCACAGACAAGTTCCCGTATCCTTCGGCGGAGCACCCCAGCCGCAGGATGCCGGAGGCATCGGCGTGATAGGTGCCGTCGGTCGTCGTGGCTGGCGGGCGCTCCTCGGGCGCGGAGTCGTATTGCGCCTCCAGCACGGCGATAAACCCCTCATATTGGGTGATCATGTTCGCGGCGCTTTCGCCGCCGGATTCGCGCAGCGTTTCGATTTCGCACCGGTAATTCAGGATCATGGCTTCGATGTCGGCCCTGGTCATCACGTAAGAAGAAGAATAATCCATGGGCTGCCCGTTTGGGAAGAGATGGCGCACCATAGCCTTTGCCATCTCCTGGGGGAAGCCTGTGGCCTCCATCGCCGCCACCGGCAGCTTGCCCGATGCGGGGAGGACCACCTCGGCGTCCACAGTGAGGGTCAAAAGGCCGTTGTCGCTTTTGGCCTCATAGGAGTAATGGTCCGGAAAGGCGCGATCCCCGAGCTTTTTCCCGCTTCCGGTTTCGCCCGGGCCGCCGCTTTCGGCGGGCTTCTGGCTCTCGACAATGTCGAGGATATCTCCGCCCTTGTTGACGACGACTTCCTCCTGCGGCGTGGGCTGGCAGGCGGTCGTAAAGCATGTGAGCGCGAGCACGAGCGCGAGCGCGGCGGCGGCGAGGCGCGCGCCGCGGGAGGCGGTGTTTTGCATGAACGCGCCGCGGATGCGCCGCTTGGCCATGCGCCGCGTGCGGAACTGCGCCAAGCCGAGCTGGGGCGCGGTTTCGAACGAGAAAAGACTCAGTATGGTCGCGAGGTACCCGCGCTTTTCCGCGGGACGGAGCAGGGCGATCACGTCCGCGTCGCAGGCGGTTTCCATATCGGAAACGAGCTCGAAGAGCGCGAGGTGCACGAGGGGGTTGAACCAGTACGCCGTGCGCAGCACGTTGAGCGACGCCTGCACAAGCTGGTCGCGCCGCCTGAAGTGCGTGAGCTCGTGCAGCAGCGCGAAGCGGAGCTGCGCGGGCGTCTCGAGCATCGGGGCGGGGATGAGCAGCACGGCGCGGCCGAACAGCGCGATGCCCGGCGACATGGCTACGTCCACGATCCAGAGCCGAATCTCCCGCTTTACGCCGAGCGCGGCGCGGCATTCATCGCATAAGGTGTGCGCCCAATCCGGCGTCGCGACGCGAAGCGCCTTCATGCGGCGATAATGCCGCAGCGTTCCATATGCCATCCACGCGGCGAAGACGGCGATCCCGCCGAGCCAGAGCGCGAAGGCGGCTTCGTAAGGGTCGAACGGCTTTGCCGCGGCATTCTTTTGCGCCTGCGTTTGTGTTTGCGCCTGTTGCGCCGCGGGCTGCTGCGGCCCGGCGCTTTTCGCGCCGGTTTGCGGCTGTGCGGAGGGGTGCGGTCCGGCAGTGCCTCTTTCGGGCAGGCCGGGCTGCGCCTGGACCCCGGCCGCGGGAGCTTGCGGGAACAGGCTTTCCATATGGAAACCGCTCTCGACGGTCACGGGCAGCGCGAGGCGCAGGATCAGCAAGCCCCACACGAGGTAGTTCAGGCGCGGGGAGACGCGCTTCCGGAACAGCGCCCGGAAGAGCAGGATCGCGCCCGTGATCGCGGCGGAATAGAGGCTGATTTCGATCAGCGCGTCAATGATCGCCTTCATTCCGCGCCTCCTGTGCGAGCAACTCCTCGAGCATGGCGAGCAGTTCGCGCCGCTCGTCCGCGCCGAGGTTGCCCGCGCGCACCATGCTCGTCACCATCAGCTTGACCGAGCCCGCCTCGACTTTATCGAGCACGCTCTTGCTTTCGCGCTCCACGCATTCCTCGCGCGAGACGACGGGATAATAGAGCTTGTCGCGCCCGCGCTTATCGGAGGCGATGAAGCCCTTCTTCTCGAGGATCGCCATATACGCGGAAAAGGTCTTGTAGCTCCAGTTCGCGCGATCGTTGATTCCGGCGATCACCTCGGAGAGCGTCGCCGGGGATTTTTCCCACAGCGCGCGCATTACGATCCATTCGGCGGGGGTGAGGGTTTCTTTCATGCTTCACACTCCTAAGCGTATTGGTTAGGGCCTAATGGCTTAATCCTGTGCCTAGAAGTATAGGAATATTGGATTCCGCTGTCAACCCCGCCGAAAAAACGTTACAAATCGTTCATGCGATATTCAATTGTCAAGGTTCTTCTCAGCGCCCGAGATCCCCGGCGATCGCGCCGCCGAGGGCGCTTGCCGCGCCTTCAATAGCTGCCCAGAATGTCGATGACGCTGCCGTCTATGGCGTTGATGGCGATCACGAGCGCGGGGCCGGTGAACAGGTCGGAGCTTACGTTCATGTAGGAGCGGTATTCCCGGCCGTTTTCCTTGAACGTGCAGCTTTGTATCGCAGCGCCGTAGAACAAATAGGCGGGCAGGTAGATCCCTTTCTTCTGGCCGGGCTTATCCTTCTGCTTGACGCGGATGAGGCCGAGCTGTATCCTGTCGACCGCGATGTCGAGGCGGATGTTTTCCTCGTAGTCGTTTTCCGCCTCGCTGCACCAGGGGCCGTAGGTCTGGAAGATGTTCGCCTCGAAGCGGCGCATCGCCTCCTCGAAGGGGATGATGTCCGCGTCGTCGCTGACAACCTCCGTGACCCTGCCGGGCTCGTTCCAGTTGATGTTCAGGATACCGCCGTCGCCCACGATGAACTCGATGCACTCCTGGTACCACGGTATGTCGTACTCGCCGTTCGAACTCGCGCCGTGGCGCGCGTGCACGCCTATGGGGGTGCCGTTGATCGTGGGCGTGAAGAACAGATAGTAGGCGTACAGGGACGCGGGGCCGTAATAATCGTCATAATGCCCCGTGCCGTGGTCGTCCGCAATGTAGATGTTCGTGAGCACGGCGTCGTCCCGCCCGCAGGCCTCGAGGAAGCCTTTGGCGAGGGCCACGGCGTCCGCCGCGGGGAGAGAGAGCTTGCCCTCGTATTCCGGCCCCGGCACGAAGTTCTCATCCACCTCGGGCACGCCGTCGAGCGTGAAGTTGGCGCTGACGTTCCAAAAGGAAACGGAGGAGGACTCCTCCACGCCGCCCCCCGTGCCCACAAACAGGTGCCCGCGGCCGTCCACGCCGCAATCCAGCCGCATGCTGCCGTCGCTCGCGACGATATAGGTGCCGTCGGTCGTCGTTGCGGGCGGGCGCTCCTCGGGCGCGGAGTCGTATTGCGCCTCCAGCTCGGCAACGTATTCCTCATATCGGCCGATGACCTCCGCCGCGTGCTCCTCATCGGATTCGCGCCATTTTTCGATTTCGAGCCGGTAATTCAATATGGTCGCCTCGATCTCGGGCTTGGTCATCACGTAATGGTTATCCAAAGGCTGCGCGTCCGGGAAGAGGTAACGCACCATGGCCTTCGCCATTTCCTGCGGGAAGCCCGCGGCTTCCATCATGGCGACAGGCATCCTGCCCGACGCGGGGAGCACCACGTCCGCGTCCACAACAAGGCTCAGCAGGCCGTTGTCGCTTTTGGCCTCGTAGGCATAATGACCGGGGAAGCTTCTGTCCCCGAGTTTTTTTCCGCTTCCGCCGGCGGTTTCGCCCGGGCCGCCGGTCGCGGCGGGCTTTTGGCTCTCGACGGCGTCGAGTATGTCCCCGCCCTTGTTGACGACGACTTCCTCCTCCGGCGTGGGCTGGCAGGCGGTCGTAAAACACGTGAGCGCGAGCACGAGCGCGAGCGCCGCCGCGGCGAGGCGGACCTGCTTCGACCGGGAGAATCCATAAATTTCCATACGCACCTCCTTGCCCCCATTATCACGCGCCCGGCCGGGAAATTGGGAAAATAAACTGTGAATTCAAACGCGCGTGATTGCCGGAAAAAATTTTCCTTCCGGCCGGGCGCGCGCAATGATCCGTCAATACCCGAGGTCTTTGTCTATGACGCTGCCGTCTATGGCGTTGATGGTGATCGAGCCGTAGTTCTGCGGGAAGCCGGAAACCAGGCAGGCCGGGTTGCCGTTCGCGTCGACGTCGCCGGGCGAAGAACCGTTGCCGCCCTTGCCGTACTTGGTGTAATACGCTTCGGTATGCGCGACCTCGCTATAAAAGTTCCACACCGGCAGGTAATAGTAACCGTCGCCGTTGCGTTTGGCAACGCGCATGAGCCCGAGCTCCGCGCGCGTGACGGTGACGGTCGCGCCCGGGTCGTACTCGGCGGTGTAGCGCTGATAAACGGCGACCTGCTCGATTGCCTTCGCGGCGATCTCGTCGAAGGGCAGCACGGCGACGTTCTCGTTTTCAATCGAAGTCACCCGCATGGGATTTTCCCAAAGAAATTGCAGAAGCCCTTCGTCGTCCAGCACGATGACCATCTTTTCATACCGCACGGGATACTGCACGTCGCTTTCCATGTCGCTTCCCACGTCCTCGCAGGTGTACATGGTTCCCACGCCGTTGACCTCGCGCATGAACACGCACGCCCAGCCCCAGTTCCGGTCGGTATTATCCCGGGATTCCGCCGCCGGGGCGATGAAGCAGAGCTTCAGTTCGTCCGTGAGTTGGGAAGCGATGGCCATCGCCTGCCCGGCGGCCTGCTCTGCCGTGAGGGATACGTTCCAGGGCTTGTCGCGATATACCCCGGCGAAATAGGCCATGTAATTCTTGCCGATGCCCGCGCTGATGCCAGTGATCCGGCCGCGCGGCCAATCCCCGCAGGCGAAACGGTAGGTATTCTCCCCGATCTGCGTGCGGATGGATACGCCGTTGTAGCCTGCGCCGTCCTGTGGAATCCAGCGCACGGTTGTATCCCGTGCCTCGAGCTCGGATGCGTAAGGCGCGCTCCCGTACAGCTCCTCGTAATACCTGATGCTTTCCTCGGCTTTGCTTTTGAAACTCTCGTAATAGGCGTCGTTCGGGTCGAGCGAGGCGAGGAACGCGCGCTCTGCGATGATCCGCTCCTCCGCCCATTCCTTCGTGAAGGTGTTCCCGTCGTACCATGTGAGCTCGTTCCCAAACAGAACTTCCATCACCCTGTCGATGTCCTGCTGCGTGAATTCGCGAAGCTCCGCGTTCGCGACGGGGAGGGCGAGGGCGTTGGGCACCGTAACGGCGGCGTCGGCGGTGAGGTTGAGCCTGCCGTCCGCGCTCTGCCCCTCGTAGGTCCAGCGCTCCGGCGCGCCGAGTATGGCGCGAAGCTGCGCCGTCACGTCCTCCGCGGGTACGACGGGCCCGGTTGTTCCGGAAAGCGTGGCCTGCGGCGTGTTTTTGACGGCCTCCGGGAGCGTGTCGTCCCCCTTGTTGACGACGATCTCCTGTTCCGGCGTGGGCTGGCAGGCGGTCGTGAAGCAGGAGAAGACGAGCAGCAGCGCGACGAAAAGCGCCGCGAACCGGGCGGCGGCCCCGCTTTTGGCCGGGGCGAACACGCCCCGGATGCGCCGCGCAGCGTCGCGCTCCGCAGCGACGAGCGCCATGCCGAGCACATAGCTTTCCCGGCGGCTGCTCGAAAACAGGCTCAGCAGCGTCAGCGCGTATTCGCGCTTTCCCGCGCCGCCGAGCGCGCGGGCGACCGCGCCGTCGCAGGCGGCTTCCATGTCGCGCAGCATGCTCCGTCCGGTCAGCCACACGGCGGGGTTGAACCAATAGATCGCCTCTAGCGCGCGCAGCAGCAGGCACGCGAGGTGGTCGCGCCGCCTGAAGTGCGTGAGCTCGTGCAGCAGCGCGAAGCGGAGCTGTTCGTCGGAAAAGCGGCCGGGCAGGTCCGCGGGGAGGATCACGCGCGGGCGAAGGCCCACCGTCAGCGCGGGGGAGGAGGCGCTCGCGAGCAGGCGGATCTCCGGAACGCGGCGGATGCGAAGCCGCGCCGCGCACGAAGCGTAGATTCCTTGCGTCCGCCCGTCGGGCAGAAGGCCGTTTTTTCGGATCGCGCGCCTGAGCCGGATGCCGGTGAGCGCGAGTTTGGCCGTCAGCACAGCCGCGCCGAGCAGCCAGAGCGCCGCGAGCGCGTCCGCCCATGTCGGCGCGAAGGCCGGCGCGGCGGCGGGCGCCGCGTTTTGCGCGTCCCGCGCCGGGGCGGAGGGCGCGGCGGGGGAGTATACGCCGTCGTTCGGTATGACCTCCGGCTCCCGGTAGAAGATTTCCCGCTCGGCCAGCGCCGTGGAAAGCTCGGTTGGGGAGACTGCCTCCGCCTGTCCCTGCGGCAGCGTGAACGGATGCAAGCCGCTCTCGACGCTCGCGGGCAGGCACAGCCGCGCGAGCACGAGCAGCCACAGCGCGACGCGAAGCGCGGGAGAAAGCCTCGCTTTCATGGCGCGGGTAAAAGCGAGCACCGCGAGGTAGAGTATGGCCGAATAAACCGAAACCTCGGCGAGAACGCAAAGGAGCTTCACGCCCGCTCACCGTCCTTTTCACAAAGCGCGTCTATGATCTCGCGCACGCGCGCCTGCCCTTCGGGGGAGAGGCCCGTCTTTTTCATCATGCACAGCATAAGCTTCTCCGCGTCGTTGCCGCCGAGCTTGCGCAGTATGCTCTCCCCTTCGGATTCGATGCACTCCTCCCGGCTCACGGCGGGGTAATAGAACTTCATGCGCCCGCGCGTGCGAAAGGCGACGAGGCCCTTGTCCGCGAGTATTTTCATGTAGGAAGCGTAGGTCGTGTAGCTCCAGTCCACGCGCGCGCCTATGGACTCGATGATTTCGCCGAGCACCTGCGGCTCCCGGTCCCAGAGCGCATCCATGACGATCCATTCCGGCGTGGTCAGCGCGTTTTTTTGCTTTGACATGGCGGCCTCCCAAATATTACTAAAGTTATAGTAATATTACTGGGAATCCCTGTCAAGCTTCGGATTCTGAATTATTTATGAACGATCGCGGTTTCGATTGAGACGCGGCAAGGGAAGGGATGCAACGCAGGGGCGGATATCATCCGCCCTCTGGTGCCGTCCGCGCCGTTTCACATTCTCGAGCCGTCTATGGCGTTGAGCGTGACGGCGGGGAAATCCATGTAATACGCCTCCTGTCCGGGCGACTTGTAGGTGCAGTATACGTTCCACATGGGGACCAGCATCTGTCCGGCGGGGTCGTCCTTGGTGACGGTGCGGCCGTAGCCCAGCTCGATCTTTTCAATGACGATCTCGAGCGCGCCCTCCATGTTCCGCTCGTCCCAGTAGGCGCTCTCGAGCAAAATCTGCTGGACGACGCGTTCTTTGATGGTTTCAATGTCAAGGAGCGCGACGTTCGCGTTGAGCCGCTCGCCCACCGAGAAGTAGCCGTTGACGGAGAGTTCGTGCAGCCCCGTGTCGTTGACGGCCACGGTGATCTCCTCGTCCTGATAATAATAGGCCGTCTCGTACGGGTCGGTTTCGAGGCGGAACACCTCGCTGAACACCGGAATGCCGTCTATAACCGGCTCGAGCGTGAGCAGCCACGCGTAGTTGTTCTCGGCCCGCCCGTCGGAGGAGTCGGTATCGCTCAGGCCGTATGCGCGGCAATCGACCACGCGAAGCGCGTGCGGGAAGCCTGTTTTCGAGAGCGCCTCCAGCGCCCACGCCTCGGCCTCTTCCCGCGTCATGTCGAGGACCTTCGGCAATTCGGGGAACGGCGGGGGATCGCTGTGCGTATCGGAAGAATACCACTCGTTCAATTCCTGCCGGGTCACGTCATAAGCGATCGGCTTGTAATACTGCGGCCCCAGCATGAAGAAGAGATGGCCCGGCCGATCCCGGCCCGTCGTGCCGTCGTTGCCGTTGTAGAGCGCGAAAACGCGCCTGCCGTATTCGCCGATCTGCGGAATTGAATCGAAACCGTAATCGCCGTATTCGTTCATGACGCGGAACGCGTCGGGCTCGACGGTTGCGTCCGGCACGCTCTCGGGTGCGGTTTTCATCAGTTCGCCGTAACGCTCGATGTCCTCTTTGGCGTACTTGATTTCATCCTCGAGCTGCTCCTCGAGCGTGTTGCCGTCGGCGATGACACTAAGCGCGTCCGTGCCCTTCTCCTGAAGCTCCGCGAGGCGCCGGCAGGCTTCGAGATAATATTCCTCCGCCTCGGCGCGCGTCATCTCCTTTTGGGCGTTGACGAGTTCGCAGCCGCCGAGCAGCTGCCGGTGCACGGCGTCCACGAATTCCTGCGCGAAGTCCGCGCACGGGTCGATGCGGTAGACCGGGAACGCCGCGACGTTGGGCGTCACGACCAAAGCGTCCGCAACGATCTTGATGCTGCCCTTGGCGTTTTCGAATTCCCCGGTCCAGCGGACCGGTTCGGGCGTGACCTCGGGCGCGGCCGTGGTCGCAAGCGGCGCGGCGGTGCCCGATATGGCATTGCCCGCCGCGTCGTCCCCCTTGTTGACGACGATCTCCGCCTCCGGCGTGGGCTGGCAGGCGGCCGCGAAGCACGTCAGCGCGAGCACGAGCGCGAGCGCGGCTGCGGGGAAAGCGTGTTTCGATCGAGAGCAGGAAGAAGTTTCCATACGCACCTCCTTGCCCCATTATCGCGCGCTCCGCCGGGAAATTGGGAAAATAAACTGTGAATTTAACCGAGTGCCATTCCTTCGGCCCTGCCGTTCACGCGTTGCGCCGTTGCGGTTCAGCGACCGATCGCCGCTTCCTCTTGCCCGCGCTCCTGCGGCTGCCGCGTTATCTTCTTTTTTACGGCGTTGAAGCAGAGCATCTGCACGAGCATGGTGATGAGCCACGACACGGGGTAGGAAATATAGATCGAGGCCGTGGTCTGGAAGATCCGGAACACCGTCGCGAGCCAGAGTATGCGCAGCACGCACGCGCCGAAAATGCTCACGAGCATGGGCGTGACCGAACGCCCCATGCCGCGCAGCCCGCCCGTATAGACCTCCATGAAGCCGCAGATGAAGTACGTCGGTGCGATGATGAGCAGCCGGACGCTCCCGTAGGAAATGACCTCGGGGTCGGCGTTGTAGAGCGACAGCAGGCCGGTGCGCAGGAGTATGAGCACGGCGCCCGTCAGCGCGCCGACGGCGAACACGAGCGCGTTGCAGTAGCGCACGGAAGCGCCGATGCGCTCGTACCTGCGCGCGCCGACGTTCTGGCTCACGAAGGTCAGCGCGGACTGCGACACGCTGTTCATCGAAATATAGATGAAGTTCTCGAGGTTCGCCGCGGCGGAGTTCCCCGCCATGGCGATGGAGCCGAACGAGTTGATCGAGGATTGTATGAGCACGTTGGAAACCGAGAAAAGCGAGCTTTGCACCCCCGCGGGCAGGCCGATGCGCATCATCTCGCCGAGCTTGCCCCAGTCGAGGGCGAGCTTTTTCAGCTCGAGCCTGCACGGGCCGGGCGTGCGCATAAGGCAGTTGACGACGAGCGCGGCCGAGAGCGCCTGGGAAACGACCGTGGCGAGCGCGACGCCCGCGACGCCCATGTGGAAGCGGATCACGAGCAGCAGATTGAGCGCGATGTGAACCACGCTCGCGATGATGAGGAAATACAGCGGCCGCTTCGTGTCGCCCACGGCGCGCAGCACCGACGCGCCGAAGTTGTAGAGCATGAGCATAGGCAGGCCGATAAAATAGATGCGCATGTAAAGCGCCGCCTGGTCGATGACGTCCGCGGGGGAGCCCATCCACACGAGGAAGGCGCGGCTCATGAAGAAGCCGAACGCGCCGAGCGCCGCGCCGCCGACAAGGGCGACGAGTATGGCCGTGTGCACGGTTTTGCCGACCGCGTCGTATTCCCGCGCGCCGAAATGCTGCGCGACCGCGACGCTCACGCCCACGGATATGCCCAGGAACAGCGCGACGATCAGGTTGATCAGCGATCCCGTCGAACCGACGGCCGCGAGCGCCTCGCTGCCCGCGAATTTCCCCGCGACGATCATGTCGGCCGCGCTGTATAGAAACTGAAGCAGACCCATGAGCACGACGGGAAGGGAAAAGCGCACGATTTTGCTCAGCAGGGGCCCCTGCGTCATATCCATCTCGTAGTTTCTTGCCATAACCCTCCGCGGCCGCCCGCGCGCCCTCTCGGGCGCTTCATGCCGGGCGGTTGTCCGCCGTTCGCGCCGGAGGCGCGGCGGATATATTCTATCATATTCCGGAAAAATTGCTATCGGGATTTATTGCATTATGATATAATCCGGCGCGGAGGCGGTCATGGCGAATTCGGGCATCATCAGCGTGGATGTGCATGGAAAAAACCGGGCGCAGGCGCGCGCCGCGGTGACGGCGGCGCTTCGCAAGTGCGACGGCTCGGTTTACCGCATCCGCGTCGTGCACGGCTTCAACATGGGCACGGAGCTTCGGGATATGATCCGCGCGGAATTCGCCAAAGCGCCGCGCGTGATCCGGGTCGAGGCCGGGCTCAACCCCGGGGTGACGGAGCTGGTTATTCGCGAATATTGAAGGGGAATCGCGCGAAACGCGCCCCTTTTTGCGCAACTCGACCGCAGGTCGGGTGCTTTCTTTATAGAAAAGGGGTATGATCGGGGCGGAGGTGAACGGGATGGATAACCAAAAAACGGGCGCGCTGATCCGCGGATTGCGAAAGGAAAGGGGTTTGACCCAGAAGGAGCTCGCCGCAAAGCTCCACATTACGGACAAAGCCGTTTCCAAATGGGAACGCGGGCTGTGCGCGCCGGATCTTGCCCTGCTCGAGCCGCTCGCGGAGGCGCTCGGCGCGAGCGTCGTCGAACTCATCCGGGGCGTTCGCCTCGCGCGGGAGGCGCGTTTGCCCGAAACGGAAGAGGATGTGAAGAACGTGATCGACTGCGGCAAAAGCGAGCTTGCGCGCAAAACGCGCGGGTTTCGCAGGCGCGCCGCGCTCGCCGCCGCCTGCTGCGCTCTGGCGCTGCTGGCCATCGCGCTCGCGCTGTGGCGGCGCGGCGCGTTCTCCGTGCTGGAGCGCGGCGTTTCCCCCGATGGAAAAACGGAGATCATCGTGTATGCGGGAGATGTGTTTTCGCACGAGTACGGCTTTGCCGTGAGCGTGCGCACGCGCGATCTTGAAACGGGCGTACGGAGCTATTCGACCTACGCCAACAGCGCATACCGCGGCCTGTGGTGGTCCCCCACGGGTAAGAAATGCGTGATCGCCCTCGACTGCGGCGGGGAAACGCAGCTGATGCTTCGCCATCTCGATTGGTACAGCGAAACCCGCCTCAACGCGAATCTTCCCCACGGCAGCCAAAAAAACGAACAGGGCGCGTTCGGCATACCGTACGATGAAGAAACCGCGCTCGTGCCCATCTCCTATGAGATGCTGCAATGGAGCAGCGACGGCGCGGCCATTTTGATCTTCTATGCGTATACGGATGCGCATGGCGCGGTTCATTCAGGCTATTTCTGGTATTTCTGGGAGAACGGCGGCGTTTGTTCCGTGCTGGAGCTTGCCCCCGGCGCATAGGGGCGGGGTATGCGCAAAGCGCGCGGGGCGTTTGGCATATGCCGACGCCTTTTTCTGTGCTATAATAATATGGAAATCAGCCGTGGAGGTATCCGATGGGCAGAATGAAGCTTCTCGAAAAAGTTTCCAACGCGAGCGCCGGCCAGGTGGAGGGCCTTTGCATCATCAAGAGCGCCGTCATCAAAAGCAACGTCAAAGGCGCGCCGTATCTCGACCTCGTGCTCGCGGACGCGGGCGGCGAGTGCGCGGCGAAGCTTTGGGATTATTCCATAGAGCAGCACGGCGCTTACGAGGCGGACACGGTGGTGAAGGTGCGCGCGACCATCAACATCTGGAAGGACGAGGAGCAGCTCAAGATAGACCGCATCCGGAACCTCAGGCCCGAGGAGCTCGCCGCCGCGGACATGGCCGAGCTCGTGCCCTGCGCGCCCATGCGCGGGGAGGAAATGTACGACAAGCTCTACGAGTGCGCCTCCGCCTTTGGGGACGACGATCTGCGCGCGCTCACGCAATACATCCTGCGCGAGAACAGGGATGCGCTCATCCGCTTCCCCGCGGCGCTCAAGCTGCACCACGCGGTGCGCGGCGGCCTTCTCTACCACACTTTGACCATGCTTGAGGTCGCAAAGCGCCTCTGCGGCGTCTATAAGGAACTGTACCCCTCGCTCTCGAGCGAGCTCGTCTACGCGGGCGTCATACTGCACGACGTCGCCAAGACCCGGGAGCTGGTCGTGGGCAGCCTCGGCCTCGCGTGCGCGTACAGCGCCGAAGGGCAGCTGCTCGGCCACATCAACATAGGCGCTTCCATGGTGGAGCGCGCCGCGGCGGAGCTGATGACCGCGCCCGAAGTCGCCATGCTCGTGCAGCACATGCTCCTCTCGCACCACGGCGTGCCGGAGTTCGGCTCGCCCCGGCCGCCGATGTTCCCGGAAGCGGAGCTCGTCAGCCAGATCGACCTCATAGATTCGCGCATGTACGAGATGTTCGACGCGCTCACGGGCGTCGCGGTCGGCGGCTTCTCGGAGCGGCAGTGGGCGCTCGACAACAGGCAATTGTATAAGCACGGGCGCGAGTGAAGGCGTTATGCCGACGCTTGCCGACATCACAACGCTGATCCCCGTCGCCGTGTTCGTTCTCGCGGCGCTCGTCGCGGCGCTCGTACTCGCGCGCCGCGGCGCGCAAAGCAAGGCCGATCGGCGCATACTCGCGGATTACGGGCGCGTCCCGGAGGTCCGGCGCGACGATCTATCCCATCTCAAGCCTTATCATGAAGCTTTTGCCGAGGCGCACCCGAACGCGAGGCGGCTCGACGGCACGACGTGGAACGACCTGGGCATGGACGAAGTCTTTCTCAGGCTCAACGTCTGCTCCTCTTCCGTGGGGGAGGAATACCTCTGCCACATGCTGCACGAGCTCAGGGAAAACCGTGGGGACTTGGATGGTTTTGAACGTCTGGTCCGCTGGCTGGATGCGCATGAGCCGGAGCGGCTGCGGCTTACGAAGCTGCTTGGCGCCGTGGGCAAACGCAGGCACAACGGCCTGAGCGCCTATCTTTTCCATGCCGGGGCGAAGCGGCTCAAGCACCCGTGGCTCTATGCCGCGCTGGCCGCGCTGCCGCTGTCGGGCCTCGCGCTCGTCCCGCTGCTCCCCGGCGCGGGCATTTCCCTGACGCTCGTTTCGGTCTTCGTGAACATACTCGTATACTACCGCAGCCGCCTCGCGCTCGAGAAGGAATTCGATGCCATGCGCTATTTCTCGGCACTCGTCTACGGCGCGAAGGCGATCGACGGGCGTCTCGGGGAGGAACTGCGCGCGCTCGGCATCGATCTGAAAGCTCCCCTCAAGCCGTTCGTGAAAACGCACGGGCTGGTGCCGGGAAACGTCCGGAACGGCATGGCGGAGCTGGAGTCGCTCGTCATCATCGCGAAATCGGTCTTTCTCGTAGACCTGATGCTGTACAACCATACGGTCGGGCTGATGCTGCGACACGCCCGCGCGCTCAACGCCCTCTTTGAAACCGTGGGCAAGCTGGACGCGGCGCTCTCTGTCGCGTCCTTCCGAAGGAGCCTGCCGCGCTTTTGTGAGCCGGAATTCCGGGAGGGCGGCGGCATCGGGTTTTCCGGCATGTATCATCCTCTGCTCGCGAATCCCGTGCCGAACTCCGCCCGCATCGGCAACGACAGCATCGTCACGGGCTCCAACGCCTCGGGGAAATCCACGTTCATCAAGGCCGTGGCCGTAAACTGCATACTCGCGCAGACGATAGGCACATGCTGCGCCGAAAGCTTCTCGCTGGACTTCTTTTATGTTGCGACGTCCATGGCGCTGCGGGACGACATACTCGCGGGCGAGAGCTATTTCGTCGCGGAGGTCAAATCGCTCAGGCGCATACTCGAATACTGCCGCGCGCAACGCTGCGCCGTCTTCGTCGACGAGATCCTGCGCGGCACGAACACGCCCGAGCGCATCGCCTCGTCCGTGGCCGTGCTCCGGACGCTGCATGAAACGGGGAGCCTCTGCCTCGTCGCCTCGCACGACGTCGAACTGACCTCCATACTCGCGGGCGTTTACGACAACTACCATTTCAGCGAAAAGTTCGAAGGCGGCGAAATCACCTTCGATTACCTCCTTAAAGAAGGCCCTTCTCGCAGCGCGAACGCCATACGGCTGCTCGAATCGCTGGGGTTCGAGCAGCGCATCGTCGAGGAAGCCCGGGCGTTTCTCGAAACCGCGGAACATAAAATGTAGGGGCGGATATGATCCGCCCGCGTTTGACAAACGCATCGGGGACGGCCTTCCGGCCGCCCCCTTCGCATCGTATCTTCCATTTCCCTTACGGGATCGGTATGGGTATTTCCGCCAGCGGCACCGTTTTCGTCGTGCCGGTCAGGCCGACACTGCTGCTCGCGGGGAATTCATAAACCTCGCCGCCTATGAGGTCCGCGCCGTTGAGCTCCGTGTAACAGGTATGGCTCAGGCGCAGAACGACCGTGCCTATGGCGTCGTAATCCTGCGGGAAGATGGGCAGCACGTAGGTGAGTTCGCCTATGATTCCGCTGTCCGGCATCTGCGCTTCGGCGACGCGCTCGCCGTTGACGTAGAGCTCGCCCGCGACGCCCGGCGCGTCGATTTTACCGTATCTGTTGAACGCCGTCGGGCGAAGCAGGGCATACGTCATATCCTGCGTCCAGCCCTCGGGCACCTCCGTCGGTGTGATGTGCACGTAGATGCCGGTGGCGTGATACGAAGTTTCCACGCCGAGCGTCACGCCATCGAGCGAAATCCGCCGCGTGTCGATCGTCCAGCTCTTTTCGGCGCCGTCCCCGGCGTCCAGATGGTCCATGGTGAGGTCGATTTCGCCCGAGAGCGCCGTTGCGGACGCATCCGGCGCGCCGGACGCGGCGTTGCCGGGCGTCGCGTCGAAGGTGAAGGTGTGCGTGAGCCGCGCGACTGCCGCGCCATGGATCATCGCGTCCCCCTCGGCGATGCGGATGACCTGCGTGACGGTGATGATCCCATCGGGCAGGAGCTGTTCGTCCGGGTCCCCTGTAACCTGTGCGAAGAAAACGCCGTGATCCGCGCCGTCCGCGACGGGCGGCAGGCCGTGAGCGCCGATATAGAGCGGGTAGACGGTCGGATCGCCTTCCACGGTATAAGTGGAAGCCCCCTCGACGGCCAGCATATCGATTTTAACGCTGCGCATGGCCTCCATGCCCGCTTCGTCCGCGTACATGTACGTGTTCCAGATCAGCGTGTGCCCGTCGTAGAGCACCTCGGCGACGCGGGGCTCGATGTTGCGAAGGAAAGCCCAATCCTCCTCGGAGAACGGCGCGAGGCCCATCTGCGCGCGGTAACCGGCCCATGTATCGGCGTCCTCCCACTCGTTGAGCAGAGAGATCGAGTAGCCCACGTCCCTGCACGCGGCGTTCGCGATGGCCTCCTCGACGGCCGGCGCGGGGGAGCGCGTTTCGGGATTCTCGAGCATATATCGGCTCGCCCTGAACTCGAAGCCGAGGAATTCGGCGAGCGCCCGCGCCGCCTGCGGGAAGCAGACGCACGCGAGGATGAGCGCCGCGAGGCACGCGGCGGCGGGCACGAGCAGGCGGGCGACGGTCCGGCGGCGAAGCCTTCTTGGCGCGGCGGCCCGTTCCGTTTCGCGGCGGATGCGCCGTACTGCGGCCCTGTCGAGCGGCAGGGAATCGATCCCCGAAAGCAGCGCGTCCGTTTGCTCCGCGCTCAGGGTATGGAACGAAAAATCAAGCTCATTCGGCATGGTGATACCCCCCTTGGTCTGAATTCTTTAATTTGATGAGCGCGCGCCGCAGGCGCTGGTCGATCGTGTTCTCCTTCATGCCGGTCATGCGCGCGATTTCCTTGGTGCGCATACCGAAATAATACCGGCAGATCAATATCGTGCTGTCCGGCTCGCCGAGCGCGCGCACGCTTTGGATCAATGCGTCGCTTTCCATGCGCGCGAGCGCCATATTATCGGTCTGCTCGGGCGCGGGCATCCGTTCGTCGAGCGCGACGGCCTCGGCCCTGCGGCGCTTTTTGAGCCGGTCGACGGCCATGTTGCGCGCGCTCGCGCACAGGTATGCCTTGACGGAGCCTTTGTCGAAGTCAAGCTCGCCGCGCCGCGCGTAGACGGAGAAAAACGCGTCGCTGGCGCACTCCTCGATTTCCTCGCGCGCGTCCCGCCCGAGCACCGCGGCGGCCGCGTGGTAGACAAGACCCGTGTACGCGGCAAGCATTTTTTCAAGCGCTTGTTCCGGGGCGCTTTGCAGCATCCGGGCGATTGCGTCCATGCCTGAACCTCCTCGTTTATTTCTGAGAGCTCTCGCCGTATATATCCGTTATGCCGGGCAGAATCTGACGTCCGGGGCGCAAAAGGCCGGGATATTTTTGCGTCGGCGCCTGTTTGGGATGAAAAACGTAAGAGGACGGCCGTCGGCCGTCCCTTCGCAATCCCGCCCGATGGCCGGAGCGGTTGCTTATTTCTCCCCGCCCTGCCTGAGTATGTCGTAGAGCATGAGGAACTTGAGCGTGTTGGAAGCGCCGGCTATGGTGAGCTCGTAGTAATTGTCCGTCGTGGCGAAGACGATGGCCCGCCTGCCGTGCATGGCCATGTCGGAGATGGAGGCGAGGGGGATGGAGGTATTGCCGCAGGTGATGCGCTCGGTGTTCATTTCGAGCGCGCCGGAATCGACGGGCGTTTCCTCGTGCCGGGAAACGCTCATGAGGGCCGCCTCGTCGGCCGTGAAGCGCGCCTGTCCGCTCGCGGCGGCCTTTTCGACCTCCGCCTTCTGCCACGCGGCGAGCTGCTTGACGGTCGTGAACGGCAGCCCCTCGAGATAGCCGTACTCGGTGTAACGGAATGTAAGGCCGCATTTGTCGCAGGAAACCTGATCCCCGCCCGAGCGGAGCGAGTCGAGCGCGCCGCAACGCGGGCACAGGAACATCAGGTGCTCCATCTTCTCGGCGAGGTTTTTACCGCGATAAGGCGCGGGGCTTTTGAGCTGGCGCTCGTAGGCGTCCTCGTGGAGGTCGCGCGCGATGGCCGCGTTGATCTCCTCCACGCTCATGCCGGCGAGCTGTTCCTTGGTGTATACGTTGACCGGCGCGCCGTAGAACCTGCCGCGGCGGGTGTTCTTCTCGCTCCAGTTGGGGCTCACGAAGTAGCCGCCCTCGAAGCGGAACGTGACCAGGGCGCAGCGCGCGCTCTTGACCATCTTGCCCGTGGAGGGGAGTATGGGATTCGTCACGCCGTCCCACGAGCGGTTGCCTTCCGCGAAGATGCACACGTTCCTGCCCGCGCGGATGCAGCGAAGCACCTCCATCACGGTCGAGGCGGCGGTGCTGCCCTTGTAGCGCGCGATGGGCGCGAAGGCATAGCGCAGGAACTTTCCGGCCCGTTTCCAGCGAAGGATGTGCTCGCTCGCCACGAAATACATCTGCCTGGGGAAGCTGAGCCCCACGAGCAGCATGTCGTAGTCCGTGTTGTGGTTTGAAAGTACGATATAAGGCCCGGGTAAATTCCTGGCGACCTTGAAGCGGTATCCGAACTTGAGCTTGAGAAAGATCAGCACGGGCAGATAAAAGAATTTATAGAAGAACAGATGCCTTTTTTTCATGAGCCACTCCCGTTTGGATGCGTTGGGTTCACTTCTTTTTATACTATAACGTGAAAGGCCGCGCGTCAAGCGCGGCCGGCTTTTTGAAAAAGGGCGCAAATGTGAAACCTTGCTTTACTTGCCCGTGCGCCTGCGGTGCGAGCCCGCCTGGCGGAGGTATCCGCCGCGCTGGCTTTTTACGTCGCTCACCGTGATGACGGCACCCTGCTCCACGCTCTGTATGATGCCGATGGCCTCGTGGGAGAGCTTCCTTCTGAGCGTGCACATGATGAGATAGCGGTCCGTGCCGTCCATGCCGCGCGTGACAAGCTGCGTCACGCCGAAGCCGCTCTTGCGAAGCTCCGCGCAGATGCCGTCGCTCTTCTCGCGGCTCATGACGACCGCCTGTATCGAGCACAGGCCGAAGGCGAGCTTCTCCTCGAGCCAGCTTCCCATAAAGTTGCCCAGGGCGAACGCGAACGCGTAGGTGAACATTTTGATCGGATCGCTCTGGTAGTTCGCCAGCACGCCCGCCGCGACGATGAGCCAGAGCGTAACCTCGATGAGCGCGATGCACGCGCCCACGATGCGCTCTCCGCGGTTGATGAGCACGATGCGCAGCGTGCCCAGCGTCACCTCGAGTATTTTGCCGAAGAATATACACAGATAAACCAGCAGCGACGCGCCCGTGAAAAACGCGCCGATCACCTCAAAGAAATGGGTCAATGCGAACACCTCCATGTGATAACGCATAAAATAAACCGTCCGATGGGACGGCACAATCCATTATACATAAATTACCGGCAAAAGCAAAGCCGGCGCTGTGAATTTTCCGTTACAAACGGGCGTTATTGCCATCTTTTCAAGCGGTTTTTCACGAAAGGGAGCCGTGTTCATCGAATTTTCAAACACGCGCGCGAATCGGTGTGATATAATCCATCAAAGACGTCAATAATCGCAATGGAATGTTGGAAGCCATGAAAGAGCGCATCGCAAAACTGATTTCCCGGATTTCGGCCGCGGCCGCGAGGCGGCGCGCGCGCGTCCAGCGCCTGCGCGCGGCTTTCCGGCGCGCGGGCGGCTATCCCGCGCTGGCCCGCCGCTTCAAAACCTCGCTGCGGGCGCGCTCGCCCCACGCCATAGGCGCGCTCGCGGGCGTCGGCGCGCTCGTCGTGCTCGTCGCGCTGCTCGCCGCCTTCTCCGGCGGCGGGAGCGAAGCCTTGGCCGCCGAAAGGGAGAGGGACGCGCTTTCGACCGCGCTCATAGACATCGCCCTGGAAATTACGCCTTCCCCCTCGCCTACGCCGCGTCCCCCCGCTACGCCCGTTCTCACGCCCACGCCGGTGTTCTTCGGCAAGGGTATGACGGGCGAGCGCGTCATGGCGATCCAGGAGCGGCTCATGGAGCTCGGCTATATGGATTACGACGAGCCCACGGAATACTTCGGCAGCATAACCAAGCAATCGGTGGAGAAATTCCAGCGCAGGCACGGCCTGACCATCAACGGCGAGGTCGACGAGCTAACCTACGACAGGCTCATGCGCGAGGACGCGCTGCCCTACATGGTGAGCGTCGGCGACGAGGGCATAGACGTCGAGGAGCTTCAGAAGCGCCTCGTCGAGCTCGATTACATGACCAAGGCGACCGGCTACTTCGGCGAGGAAACGAAAGCCGCCGTCGAGGAGTTCCAGAGCCGCAACGACCTCGACGTGGACGGCATGATCGGCACATTGACGCGCGAGGCGCTTTACAGCGAGGAGGCCATACCGCACTCCCTCTCCTACGGCGAAACGGGCGAGCAGGTGCTCGCCTACCAGAAACGCCTGTTCAACCTGGGCTATCTCACGACGGAACCGGACGGCACCTTCGGCCGCGATACCGTGGCTGCGGTCAAGCTATTCCAGGAGCTCAACGGCCTCATCGCGGACGGGCACATCGGCCCCATGACCCGCGAGACGCTCATGTCGAGCGACGCGCAGGCCAACGCGCTGACCATAGGCATGAGCGGGGAAACGATCAAGAGCGTGCAGAAGAAGCTCAAGTCGCTTGGCTACCTCTCGAGCGCGGACGGATACTTCGGCTCGGGCACGGAGGCCGCGGTGCGCGCCTTCCAGAAGAACAACGGCCTTTCCGTGGACGGCAAGGTCGGCCGCAAGACCATGGCCAAGCTGCTCGCGGGCGACGCGGTCAAGGCCTCCCCCGGGCAGCCCGCCGCGACCTCCGGCGGCGGATCGAGTTCGACGCCGAGCCCGGATAACAACGGCGGCGCGACGGCGGACCGGTTTGTGGAGATCGCGCTCTCGAAGCTCGGCCGCCCGTACAGGACGGGCGCGAAAGGGCCGGATTCGTTCGACTGCTCGGGCTTCGTGTACTGGTGCCTCAACCAGGCGGGCGTCAGGCAGAGCTATATGACGAGCAAAACCTGGCGCAGCGTCACCAAGTACCGGCGCATCGACGACATCGACGATTGCAAGAAGGGCGACGTGCTGGTGTTCCGCATGTCCTCCTCGAAGGGCCATGTCGGCATTGTGATCAACGGCACGGAGATGGTGGACGCCTCCTCCGGCAACGGCGAAGTCGTGCGCCGCAGCTACAAGACCGATTACTGGCGCAAGTATTTCTACTGCGCGTACAGAATATTCTAAGTCAAAAAAAGCGGCGCCCGCCGCTTTTTTTGAGCGGTTCGGCAAGCGCCTGCGCCTGCGGCGCGGCCGGCGCTTATTGCGAGGAAAACCTTGCGCGGCAAGGCTTTTCGCTCGCGCCGTACACGCCGCCGCCCGCGAATCCAGTCTCCGGGGACCGCGGCCTCCGGCGCCCCTCCAAGAGTTTGGGCATCCCTCCGGGCGGCTCCGCCGCCCTCTTTTTTTCGCGCGAAATAAGCAGACTGCGTTCTAGAATTACATCCGACTTTTTCATTGACAAGGCCGTTTCCGGATACTATACTGAATTTGCAAACACATCGGGAGGCATATCGCATGAGCAACGGTTTTTTTCGCGTACCGCAGCCGTATAACGAGCCTGTGAAGGCGTATCTGCCCGGCAGTCCGGAGCGCGCGGCGCTCAAGGCGGAACTCGCGCGCCAGTCCGGCGAGGTCGTCGACATCCCGCTGATCATCGGCGGCAAGGAGATTTGGACCGAGCGGCGTTACGACGTCGTCATGCCGCACGAGCGCGCGCATGTGATCGCGCGCTGCTGCGTGGCGGGCGAGGCGGAGCTTCGCATGGCGGCGGAAGCGGCCTGCCGCGCCGCGAAAACTTGGGGCGCAATGCCCTTCGAGCAGAGGGCGGCGGTGTTCCTCAAGGCCGCGGAGCTTCTTTCCGGCCCGTGGCGCGCGAAGCTCAACGCTTCGACCATGCTCGGCCAGAGCAAGACCGCCTATCAGGCGGAGATCGACGCGGTGTGCGAATTGTGCGACTTCTTCCGCTACAACGCGCATTTCGCGGCGGGCATCTACGAGCGCCAGCCCGAGAATGCGCGCGGCGTATGGAACCGCGTGGAGTACCGGCCGCTCGACGGCTTCGTCCTCGCCGTCACGCCCTTTAACTTCACCTCCATAGGCGGCAACCTGCCCGGGGCGCCCGCTCTGATGGGGAACTGCGTCGTCTGGAAGCCCGCGTCCGCGGCCGCGCTCTCCAACTATTACGTCATGCGCCTTCTCATGGAGGCGGGGCTGCCCGAGGGCGTCATCAACTTCGTGCCCGCGCGCGGGGCGGAGGTTTCGCGCGTGCTGATCGCCGACCCGCGCATGGCCGGCTTCCACTTCACGGGCTCCACGGAGGTGTTCTCCGGCGTGTGGAGCGCGGTCGGCGCGAACATATCGAACTACCGTTCCTATCCCCGGCTCGTGGGCGAGACCGGCGGCAAGGACTTCGTCTTCGCGCACGCGAGCGCAGACGCGGATGCGCTTGCCGCGGCTCTGGTTCGCGGCGCGTACGAGTATCAGGGGCAGAAGTGCTCCGCGGCCTCGCGCGCGTACATCCCGGCCTCGCTGTGGGAAAGCGTGAAGCAAAAGATGCTCGCGCTCATCGCGCCGCTCAAAGTCGGCGACGTCGCGGATTTTACGAACTTCATGGGCGCGGTCATAGACGAGGCGTCGTTCGGAAAAATCACATCCTACATCGACATGGCCAAGGCTTCGCCGGACGCGGAGTTCATTTGCGGCGGCTACGACGGCGCGAAGGGCTATTTCATCCGCCCCACGCTGATCCGCGCGAAAACGCCGGATTTCCCGACCATGACGACGGAACTGTTCGGCCCCGTGCTCACGGTCTACGTCTACGAGGACGCGGCGCTCGAGCAAACGCTCGCGCTGTGCGACACATCCACGGCCTACGCGCTCACCGGCGCCATCTTCGCGAACGACCGCGCGGCGATCCTTCGCATGGAAGCCGCGCTGCGCGACGCGGCGGGCAACTTCTACATCAACGACAAGCCCACGGGCGCCGTGGTCGGCCAGCAGCCTTTCGGCGGGGCGCGCGCCTCCGGCACCAACGACAAGGCGGGCAGCGAACTCAACCTCATCCGCTGGGTCAGCCCCAGAACCATCAAGGAAACTTTTGTCCCCGCGACGGCCGCGGATTATCCATACATGAGCGAAGCCTGAGCCCCGCGCCGCGGGGCTCAAAAAGACCAGCCTTCCCGCAAAAGAGAGTCGCCGCGCGGAGGGCCGGTGTTGTGTACGCAAAAAGACCGGAGGCATAAGTATGGAGCGGATCGCCAGGCATCCGATACTCGATTTTCCCGAGAGGAAGGCGCTCGATTTCACCTTCGACGGCAGGCCCATGCGGGGCCTCGAGGGGGATACGATCCAGTCCGCGCTACACGCAAACGGCGTGGTCGTGCTCGCCCGCAGCCACGAGCTGCGCCGCCCGCGCGGGTTCTACTGCGCCATAGGCAACTGCTCGAGCTGCATGATGACGGTGGACGGCGTGCCCAACGTCAAAACCTGCGCGACCATGCTTCGCGCGGGCATGGACGTGCGCACGCAGCGCGGTAAGGGGGTGCTCGGATGAAGAAAACCGACGTGCTCGTCGTCGGCGGCGGCCCCGCGGGGCTTCGCGCGGCGCTCTCGACCGCCGAGGCCGGCGCGCGCGTGCTCGTCGCGGACCGCGCCCCGCGTATGGGGGGCCAGCTCGTCAAGCAGACGCACATGTTCTTCGGCTCGAAGGAGCAATACGCCTCGGTCCGCGGCATAGACATACCGGAAAAGCTGCTCGGACGCCTCGCGCGCTTCGGGGATAAGGTCGAGCTGCTCCCCGGCTGCACGGTGCTCGGCGCGTATGAGGACGGCGTGTTCACGGCGCTTCAAGGCGAGGATTACTTCAAGATCAGGCCCGTGAGCGCGGTGATCGCCACGGGCGCCATCGAGAGGACGCTCGCCTTCCCCAACAACGACCTGCCCGGCATCTACGGCGCGGGCGCGGTGCAGACGCTCATGAACGTCTACGGCGTAAAGCCCGGCCGCCGCGTGCTCATGGTGGGCGCGGGCAACATAGGCCTCATTGTGAGCTACCAGCTCCTCCAGGCGGGCGTGGAGGTTGTGATGATCATCGACGCCGCGCCCAAGATCGGCGGCTATCTCGTGCACGCCGCGAAGGTGCGGCGCATGGGCGTGCCGATCCATACCTCGCGCACGGTGCTTCGCGCCGAGGGGAACGGCAGGCTCGAGCGGGCGGTCACGGCCGCGCTCGACGCGCGCTGCGCGCCCGTCCCCGGCACGGAGCAGACCGTCGAAGCGGACGTGATGTGCATTTCCGTCGGCCTCTCGCCGCTCACGGAGCTGTTGGCCATGGCGGGGTGCGAGCTGCGCTACATACCGCAGCTCGGCGGCGGCGTGCCGGTTCGCAGCCGCGAATATGAAACCACGGTGCCCGGCCTGTTCGTCGCGGGCGACGCTTCCGGCATAGAGGAGGCGTCCGCCGCCATGATGGAGGGCGCGCTCGCCGGGCTTTACGCCGCCGGATACGCGGGCTTCGTCCATCCCTCCGAGGCGGAAACCGCGGCGGAGCTTCGCGCGGCGCTCGCGGCGCTTCGCGCGGGCGAGGCGGGCAGGCACATCCGCGCGGGGCTGGAACTGCTGGAAAAGGAGGCGCTTTATGCCTGAACCCATAGATCCCTTCGAGAGCGGGGGCGTGCCCTCGCTGATGATGATCGCGGAGAAATTCCCCTCGTGCCTTCGCATGAAGCGCGGGCGCGTCGCCGTGGCCGAGTGCTACCGGCGCATCCCCTGCAACCCCTGCGAAACCGCCTGCCCGGCGGGCGCGATCACCATAGGCGCCGACATCAACGCCATCCCCGTCGTAGACCACGACAAATGCACGGGCTGCGGGCTGTGCCTGGCCAAATGCCCGGGGCTCGCCATCATGCTTGTGGACGCTTCCGCGCGGGACGGCACGATCGAGTTCAGCGTGCCGCACGAGTTCCTGCCCCTGCCCGAGACGGGGGGGGCCGTGGATATCGTCGACCGCGCGGGGGAGGTCGTCTGCCGAGGCGTGGTGACGCAATCGCTCTGCCCCTCCGCGTATGACAAAACGCCCGTGGTACGCTTTCGCGTGAACGAGGCGTATCTGATGGCCGCGCGCGGCATACGCGCGGGAAAGGGGGAGTAGGGGAGTGGACGGGGAAAAGGACACCATCGTCTGCCGCTGCTCGGATGTGACGCTCGCGCGCGTGCGCGAGCTTATCGACGAGGGCTACGAGAGCTTCGAGGAGATCAAGCGCCTCTCGCGCGTGGGCATGGGGCCGTGCCAGGGCAAAACCTGCCAGCAGCTCGTGCTTCGCGAGCTTTCGCTCCGCACGGGCAAGCCCGTGCGGGAGCTGGCGGGCCAGACGTCGCGGCCGCCCGTCTCGGGCGTGACGCTCGCGGCCGTCGCGCGGGAGGCGAAGCGGCATGAGGAATAAGGCTTCGGTCGTCATCATCGGCGGCGGCATCAGCGGCTGCGCCATCGCGTGGAACCTCGCCGCGCGCGGCGAGAGGGACGTGGTCGTGCTCGAAAAGTCATACCTGTGCTCCGGCTCCACGGGGCGCTGCGGCGCGGGCGTGCGCATGCAGTGGGGCACGGATATGAACTGCCGGCTGAGCAAAAAGAGCATCGAGTTCTACGAGCACGCCAACGAGATACTCGAGTATCCCGGCGACGTCGAGTTTAAGCAGAAGGGCTACCTGCTCGTCGCGGACACCGCGCGCGAGATGGAGCAGTTCAAAAAGAACCTCGCCGTGCAGCGCAGGCACGGCATCCCTTCCCGGCTCGTGACGCCCGGGGAGGCCGGGGAGCTCGTGCCACACCTCAACGCGGACGTCCTTCTCGGCGGCGCGTATTGCCCGAAGGACGGCTTCCTGAACCCCTTCAAGACCACGGACGCGTTCTACCGCGCGGCAAAGCGCCTGGGCGTGGGGTTTTGCGCGAACACGACCGTCACGGGCATCGACACCGAGGGCGGCCGCGTGCGGCGCGTGCGCACGGACCGGGGCGACGTCGAGACCGCGCGCGTCGTCGTCGCGGCGGGCGGCATGGCGGGCAGCCTCGCTTCTCTCGCCGGGGCGGAACTGCCCGTCTATCCGGAACGGCACCATATACTCGTCACAGAGCCGGTCGAGCCCATGCAGGACCCTATGGTCATGGCCTTCGCGCTCAACCTCTATGTGCAGCAATCCCCGCAGGGCTCCTTCCTCATGGGCCGGGGCGACGAGAACGAGCCGCGGGACGGCAACGTGCGCGCCTCGTGGCGCTTCCTCGAGGAGATGGCCAAGTCCGTCGAATTCCTGCTGCCCAAGCTCGCCGGGCTCCGGGTCGTGCGCCAGTGGGCGGGGCTCTACACCATGAGCCCGGACCGCCAGCCCATCTACGGGCAGGCGCGCGAGGTCGAGGGGCTGTACTTCGCGGCGGGCTTCTCCGGGCACGGCTTCATGTTCGGCCCCGTGACGGGCATCGCCGTCAGCGAAATGGTGCTCGGGCTTGCGCCCAGCATAGACGTATCCGAACTTTTTTTGGAAAGATTTGAGCGCGGACATCTTGTCTACGAGCCCGCCGTGGTATAATATGGTTACATGGATACGGAAGCGCTCATAAAAAGCATACGGCGCGGCGATGAGGATGCGGTGCGCGAGTTGATCCGCACGCGCGGCGCGGCCGTATTTACGCACGCCATGGCCCTGTGCGAGTGGGACAAGCCCCTCGCGCGCGCTCTGGTGAGCGAAACCTTCCGCAACGTCATCGCGCACCTGCGCGCGTTTCCCGACGAGATGATCAGCGACGCCGGGCTCGCCGAGCTGCTCGACGCCGAGATGGTCGAAGCCGTGCACAGGCAGTGCATCCGCAACGCCTCCGGCGCGCTCGACGACACCCCGCTCAAGACCATCCGTTCGAAGAAGCACGAGGTCAAGCCCACGGAGCCCGCGCGCTCCCGCGCCGCCAAGCGGGCGATCATCGGGTTTCAAATGACGCTGCTCGTGCTGCTCGCCATCGCCGCGCTCTGGCTCATGTGCGGCATACTCATGAGCATGAAGTGGATGCCCTACGCCGACCTCGGCTACACCTGGTTCAACCGCACGTTCTTCGAGGTATTCTAAGCATAAAACGAATCGAATCCCTGTTTAGCACTCTCGCCTTGGGAGTGCTGATTTTAACAATTCTTCTACAATTCCTATGTTTTTACTCAACATTCTTTTGCTATGCTGTATTTGCGTTCAAGGGATAGCGCATCCCCGGGGCGCCAACAATAAAAAGAACAAGGAGGCAGCGTTTATGTTTGAGTTGACACCGTTTGTGCGCAGGCAGAACATCCTCGCGTACGACCCGTTCCGGGAGCTGGAGAACATCGGCAAGGAATTTTTCGGCGGCGGCGAGAGCATGCGCTTCCGCGCCGACATCAAGGATACCGGCAAGGCGTATGAGCTCGAGGCGGAACTGCCCGGTTTCGCCAAGGAGGATATCAAAATCGACGTTGAGGGCGACTATCTCACCGTCAGCGCCGAGCGCAAGGAATCCAAGGAAGAGAAGGACGCCAAGGGCAACTACGTGCGCCGCGAGCGCTACTACGGCTCGTTCGGCCGCAGCTTCGACATCAGCGGCGTGGACGCCGAGAACCTCGCCGCGTCCTACAAGGACGGCGTGCTGAAGCTCGTCATGCCCAAGAAGGAGGCCAGGCTTCCCTCCGCCAGAAGGCTCGAGATCGAATAAGCCGTTTACCCGGGAAAAAGAAGGGGGATCGCCGAGGCGATCCCCCCTTTCGTATGTTGCGCGCATATCCGCAAGGCGTCCCCCCGGCCGCGGCGGGAAATCCCCTATTGCGTAAAATAGACCAGCCCGCCGCCCAGCGACGTGGTCTGATACCAGAGGCCAAGGTCGAAGCGGATGCGCTCCCCCTCGTCGGACGCGTCCGCGAGTATGCGGTCCTCCCGCAAATCCGCCGCGGTGACGCTCACCCAATGCCAGCCCTGAATGTTTTTTACCCTGCCGCGCGCCAGGTTGAGAAAGCCCAGCGGGCAGTCGGAGGCGAGGCCGTCCGCAACGAACCTCGCCAACCCGGGCGCGTGCGACCGCTTGCCTCCCATTGCGCGCGGCACGCCGAAAACGTGCGGATCGAGCGCAACGCCCCGGCTTTGGGCGAACGCGGCGACGCCCTCGAGAAACATTTCGATGCGGTTGAGTCCCATATTCCCGGGCGTGACGAATCGGTATACGTCCTCCATATGACGCGCGAAGCTCTCGACGCGCATGGTTTCGTATCCGTACAGCGCCCTGAGCTCCGGGCGGGTCAGCGCGAGATACGCGAGTATGTTCGCCGCGCAGGTCGGCCCGCAGCCGGCCCGGCGGTTCCATTCGGCGGCGTACCAGCTCTGGGAGCCGCCGAAATAAGTCCGGTCCGTTTTTTCATCCGCAATCGTGATCAGTTCGGGGCGGGCGATTGAGACGAGCATTGCTTCACTCCTGGCTTGGCGAAGTTGATATGGAACAGTATACCCCATCGCGGCGGGGAATCAAAGCCGCGTCCGCCGCTTAAATATATCCGATTCGTATCGCGTTTGAAAACATGCTATGAACTCTTTTATGCCGCGTTGACGCGTTTTGCGCAAAGGCGGTATGATGATACTGTAAAAAATGGATATATGTCCATTTGTGTGCCATAAAATCGATTGCGGGAAGGGCGAAACATGAAAGGCAAACGGACCCTCGCGGCTTTGCTCGCGGCGCTGCTGCTGTGCGCGGCGGCGCACGCGTTTGCGGCTTCGTACCACGGCGAGGTGCGCGTGCTGCTCTCCGTGGGCAAAAAGAGCGCGCTCTCCTTCACGCCGGTGGGCGCGTTCCGCCTGCGCGAAGCGCCCGAGCTCGATTTGGGCGGGGACGAGCTCACCGTGCTTGCGGTGGGGAGCCGCGTGTCTCTCACCGCGGGCGGCAAAACCGTCACCGCCGCGTCGCTCACTTTAATGAGCGGCGATTACGGCGGCAGGAGCGCGTACATCCGCCTCGTCAACAGCGAGCACGGCACCTGCACGTATCTGGGCAACATCACCTTCGACGTGCGCGCCGGCGCGATCCGCGCGATCAACACGCTGCCCGTCGAACAGTATCTCTACGGCGTGCTGCCCCACGAAATGAGCAATTCCTTCCCCGTGGATGCGCTCAAGGCGCAGGCCGTCTGTGCGCGCAGCTTCGCCATGGCGAGGTGCTCGCGCTATTCCGCGCGCGACTACGATCTGGTCGATACCTCGAAGGACCAGGTCTACGCGGGCTACGCGAGCAAGAATCTGCGCGCCATCGCCGCCGTGGACGCGACCGCGGGGCAGGTGCTCACTTACGAAGGGGATATCATCGAGGCCTTCTACACCTCCTCCAACGGCGGGCAGACCGAGCGAAGCGCCAACGTCTGGAGCGAGGATTATCCTTATTATGTAAACGTGGACGACCCCTTCGACCTCATGAACCCCTCGAGCATCGAGTACGAGGCGTTCATCCCCGCGCGTTACACGGATGCCTCCGTCGCCGCCATGGACAGGGACGTCTACGCCGCGTTGCTTCGCGGCGCGTACGAGGCGGCGGGCGCTGCGGTCGAGCTCGTATCCACGGTGCGGGTCAGGCCGCATACATCCGATTACGAAGCGCCGAGCCGCTGCTATCTTTTTGCGGACGTGACGCTCGCCGTCAAAAAGCCCGACGGCGGCGCGGGCCAGCTCACCGTCACGCTCGCGCTCAAGGATTTCGCCATAGGCGCTTCGAAGTATACGCTCGGCGCCATAGGCGCTTCGACGTACAGCATGCGCATGCGCGGCGCGGAGCGGGCCGAGCGGGAGATCGGCGGCCAAACATACGCGGGCTGGAACCTCACGGTCCGCCGCTACGGGCACGGCGTGGGCCTGAGCCAGCGCGGCGCGCAGCAGCGCGCGCGGGCGGGGCAGGGCTTTGAGGAGATACTCGCCTTCTACTATCCGGGCGCCGCGCTTACGACCGCCGGCACGTGGGAGAGCGCGCCGCGCATCTCGAGCGACCGGTATACGGTCAAAGCCTGGGGCGTGAGCGGCGTCGAGCCGGACACATCCCCCGACAAGCTCCTCTCGCGCCTGACTTGCGAGGGCGAGCTGTCCCTCGTCACCGCCAAGGGGGATCTGAAGATCGAAAGCCTCGCCACGACGGGCAATTTCGTGCGCGTCAGCTACGACGGCGGGAAGTGCCTGTTCGACCTGCCCGTGGTGATCTACGGCGACCTGGACGGGGAGCCGGGCATCACGGAGGACGACGCCAAGGCGCTCGCCGAACACCTGATGCGCGCGCGGACGTTCACGGGCGCGTTCCTCGAGGCGGCGGACGTGAACCGCGACGGCGGCGTGGACGCCGGGGATCTGCTGCTGCTGCTTCGCAGCCTGCAGGGCGACGATACGATTTCGCAGAAGGGATAAGGGGGAACCATGGGGAGGATCGCCAAAAGGACGGTTGCGCTGCTCGCGGCGCTTTGCCTGACGCTTTACGGTTTTTCCGCGCTGGCGGACGTCGCGGCCGAGGCCGATCAGACCGGCGTGCAGGCGGGCGACACGGTGACGGTTACGCTGACAATCACGGGCAAGGGGCTCGCCGTCGCGGAGGGCACCTATGTTTACGACCCCGCGCTTCTCGCCTTCACGGAGAGCGACGGCGGCGCGGCGGACGGCTTTTTCACGCTGTATTCGGCCGAGAAGAACGGCTCCTCGACGCTCGCGGCGCGCATCACGTTCACGGCGCGCGCGGCGGGGGAGGCCGTGGTCGACTTCAAGCTTGAAAAGCTGCTGGATTACGCGGGCAAATCGCTCGACACGGGCGACGCGAAGGTCAAAGTCGTCATCGCGGCCGCTCCCGCTACGCCCACGCCCGAACCCGTGGACTACGGCGACCCCGCGCTCACCGTCAAGGCCGAGAACGTGCTGGGCGCGAGCACGGACATGTACGTCTGGCGCAGCATCGAGAACGTGACGATCCCCTCGCGCTATTCCGAGGCGGATCTCGTTTACCGCGGCGAAAACGTCAAGGGCGCTGCGGTCAAGAATTCCGACGCGCCGACGCTTCTCTACCTTTCCGATGCGGCGGGCAACAGCGCGGGCTATTACGTCTACGACGAGGCACGGGATCTGCTCTACCCTTACCGGACGGTATCCTCCGTGAGCAAGTCCTACATACTGCTCGAGCCGGAGGAGAGCGTGGGCGCCCCGGCGGGCTTCGCCGAAACGACGCTCTCGATCGGCGACGCCGAGGTCAGGGCGTGGGAGAGCGTGGACGCGCAGGGCAGCGTATACCTGCTCTACGCGCGCAACCCCGACGGCGAAATCGGCTTTTACTACTACAATCCCGAGGACGAGTCGCTGCAGCGCTACGCGGTGCTGCCCGCGCGGCCCGAGGTGACGCCGCCGCCCCCGGTCACGCCCTCGCCGCCCGCGACGCCCGCCGCCCCGCAGGAAAGCGCGGCGCAGGGCGCAGAGGCCGCGGCGGACGAGATCGTACTCAAGCGCGCGGTGTTCTTTGCCGTATGCGGCGCGGCGGCGCTGTTTCTGGGGCTGTTCGTCACGAGCCTCGCGGTGCGCTCGGTGGAGAAGGCGCGGCGCAAAAAGCGCGCGGCGAAACGGCGCAAAGAGCTCGAGAAAATCATGGAGACTTCCGAGAAGCCGATGGATCGGTAAAGCGGATAAAATAAGGGGCGGCCACGCTGGGCCGCCTCTTGTTTTACGTGCGCTTCTTATGAATTCAACTCCTCGAACGTCTTTACGCCCCAACCGCGAAGCACGCGGGCGAGCCCGATGTTCGCGGGGATGAAGGCGAGCGTCCACAGCGCCATGTAGACGCTCGGGGTGAGCGCGCCGCCCGGCAGCGCGATGTAGATGAACACCGGCAGCAGCAGCACGCCCCAGTTGACGAGCATGGCCACGATGACCGCCATGCTCTGCTTGACCGCCACGACCTCGCTCGTCCAATCGAACTTGGGGAAGCGCAGGTTGATGATCACGCCCAACTGCGCGACGAGGTGGCACAAAAGCGCGGGCAGCGCCAGCATCACGGGCACCATCAGGCCGCGCGCGCCCGACACCAGTATGAGCGCGGCGGAGCTTACGAGCGAAAACGGCAGCGCCGAGAACGAATGGAGCCGCACCTTCGCGCGGAGTATGGCGTACGTCGGCACGGGGATGCTCTGCGAAATCCACAGGTTCTTGCCCTCGAGGGAGATGCTCGGCGCGGAGATGTAGACCATCGAGAGTATGAAGCACTGCACGACGCACAGGAGCGCCGGCATGTCGGCCTCTGGCAGCGAAAACGCGCCGAAGGCCGCGAACACATCCTCCCGCTTCACGATGTAGGCGACGCAGCCTATGAGCAGCATCACAAGGCCGATGCCGGCGTTGAGCATGTACATCGCGTTGGAGAGGAAATGGCTCAGCTCCTTTTTGAACAGCGCGCGGTCCGCGCTCTCGGCCTTCATGGCCTCGGCGCGGTAGGTACGCTTGGTTCCGGATACCCGCCGCGTCGCGATGGCGAGGAAGCTCTTGGAGATCACGAACAGCGTGAGCGCGAAGGGCAGTATGCAGAACAGCGCGAACAGGATCAGCGACGGCGCGCTTTTGGATACGATGGCGTCGCCGAGCCAGAAGAACGGCGGAGCGGCCTTGGCGACGGCCTCGCCCACGGCGGCGCCGTTGGCGATCAATAGGCCGATGTACTCCTGAATCCGCGAATACACGATGAAGTACGCGGCGAGGAACGCCACCGAAAGCAGCACCGCAAGCATATTCTTGCCCCGGGGCAAACGGGAGGAAACGGCTTCGATGATCCAGCCGAAGATACACGAGAGCGTGAGCGGCACGAGGGGCAGCAGCAGGAAGGCGACGGTGAAGATCGCGGCGCCCGCGAAGCTCACCGGCAGGCTGTAGCACCACACGAAGGCGGCGGGCAGCACGACCGCGGCCTCGAACATATAGCCCAGCAGCAGCAGCATTCCCACGCGGCTCGCGATGATCGCGCCGGGCGGTATAGGCATCGAGAGCAGAAGGTCGTTGTCCTTGGCGGAGAAGATCTGCTTCTGCGCGGTGAATACGCTGCCCACGAAGCTCAGGGCGACCGCCGTAAGCCCCACGATCGCGAAGTACAGCCACGCGAGGTCGAGGCGGTAAAGCGGCTCGCACATGCTCTCCCACATCATGCCGAAGAGCCAGAACATGCAGCCGATTACGTAAATAGCCAAAAGCCCCGCACCGATCTTCGCCAGAGGGGAGAGCGGCTTTTTCCTGCGCGAGCCGCGGAACAGGGAATAGAACAGCGCGGCGAGGCGCGTTCTGAACAGAGCGTTAAGCATTTTCGCCCTCCAGCTCGAGGAACACGTTCTCAAGGGAGCTGTTGCCGCGCACCTCGTCCGTCGGCCCCGCGATCACGAGGCGGCCCTGCCGGATGATGGCGATCCTGTCGCAGAGCTTTTCGGCGACCTCGAGAACATGGGTCGAGAAGAAGATCGCGCCGCCCGAGGCGCATATTTCGTGCATGATGCCCTTGAGCGCGTGGGCCGCGATGGGATCGAGCCCCACGAAAGGCTCGTCCATGACCATGAGGCTGGGCGCGTGGATGAGCGCCGCGATGAGCGCGAGCTTCTGCTTCATGCCGTGGGAATAGGCGTTCACGGGCTGGGCGAGGTCGCCCGTGAGCTCGAAGAGCGCGGCGTATTTGGCGATGCGCGCCTCGCGCTCGGCCTTGCCCACGCCGTACACGTCCGCGATGAAGTTCAGATATTTGACGCCCGAGAGGAATTCGTAGAGATCCGGGTTGTCGGGGATGTAGGCGATGCGCTTCTTGCAGGCGATGGGGTCCTGCTTAATGGAAATGCCGTCGATGAAGATCTCGCCCGCGTCGAAGCGCAGGATGCCCGCGCAGGATTTGAGCGTGGTGGTCTTGCCCGCGCCGTTGTGGCCGATGAAGCCGTAGATCTCGCCCTTTTGGATGTGCAGGGACAGATTGTCCACCGCTTTTTTGTTGCCGTAAGCCTTGGTCAGGCCTTCGATTTTGAGCATGCGAACCTCCATGCGGGCAATGTTTGCCCTCCGCGCCATTATATCACAAACATTGGAAGGCGTGAATGCGCAGCGAAGGGAAAAATGCGTCAAAGCAATTCTTTTCCCCGTCACAGAATTACAACCGGCGTACATTCTTCTGTCAAAATTGGAAGTTATCCTGTGAGCATCAAAACGGGAGGGAATGATATGGACCGCGACGTATTCGAAAGATACGAGCTCAAGTATCGCGTTACAAACCGGCAGCTCGAGGCGCTGCGCGCGCGGCTCGCGCCGCGCATGGATCAGGACTCCTTCGGCGCGCACACGGTGCTGAGCCTCTATTACGACACGCCGGATTACCGCATCATCCGCCGCTCGCTCGAAAAGCCGGAGTTCAAGCAGAAGCTTCGTCTGCGCTGCTACGGCGCGCCGGGCGCTATGGACGAAGCCTTCGTCGAACTCAAGAGCAAATGCCGCGGCGTCGTCTACAAGCGGCGCTTCGCCCTGCCGCTCGAGAAGGCGTGGCGCTTCCTCGAAGGCGGGGCGGGGCCGGACTGCCAGATCGCGCGGGAAGCGTCGGCCTTCCTCGCGCGGCATCCGGGCATACGCCCCTCGATGCTCATCTGCTGCGAGCGCGAGGCGTATTTCGGCCGCGGGGAGGAAAAAAGCCTTCGCGTCACCTTCGACGCGAACATCCGCTTCCGCGCGGACCGGCTCGATCCGGCCGAGGGCGCGCAAGGCTTCCCGCTGCCGGGCGGGAACAGGGTTTTGATGGAAATCAAGCTGCCGGGCGTTATGCCGCTGTGGCTCGCGCGCGATCTCGGCGCGCTTGGGATATACCCGGCCTCCTTCTCGAAATACGGCGCCGCCTACGAGGCTTTCGCCGCCGCGAAGGGAAACATCATCTATAAGGAGGCCGCCCGCTGTGCCTGATATTCTCGGCAGCATACTCGAATCCGCGGAGGCCGCCTCGTTCACGCTCTGGCAGTTCCTCGCCTGCAGCGCAGCCTCGCTGCTGCTTGGCGCGCTCACGGCCGCGGTCTTTACCCATAAGGCGCGGCACTCGAAGGGCTTCGCCGTGACGCTCGCGATACTGCCGCTCGCCGTGCAGGTGGTGATACTGCTCGTCAACGGCAACCTCGGCGCGGGCGTGGCGGTCGCGGGCGCGTTCAGTCTCGTGCGCTTTCGTAGCGCCCAGGGCAGCGCCAAGGAGATACTCGCGATCTTCATCGCCATGGCCATCGGCCTCGCGTGCGGCATGGGCTACCTCGCGGCGGCGCTGCTGCTGGCCCTGATCGCCTGCGCGGCGGCGCTGCTGCTCGCCAGGCTCCGTTTCGGCGAGGCGCGCAGCGCGGAAAAAGAGCTGCGCGTTACCGTCCCGGAGGATATGGATTATGAGAACGCGCTCGGCGGGGCGTTCGCCGAATTTACGGACGAAGCGGAGCTGTTGCAGGTCAAAACCTCCGGTATGGGCAGCCTCTTCAAGCTCAAATACCGCGTCCGGCTCAAGAAGGGCGCGCAAGAAAAGCGCTTCATCGACGCGCTGCGCTGCCTCAACGGCAACCTCGAGATCTCCTGCGGCCTTCCGGCGCAGAGGGACGAATTCTAAGGAGGAAGTATGAAACGCATTTGCATGATATGGGCGGCCCTCGCGCTTATGGCGCTGCTTGCGGGCTGCGGGACGGGCTTTGCGAATGATCCGGGAAGCGCGGCCTCCCCGGACCCGGCCGCATCCGGCGCGGACGCGTCCGCCGTGCCCTCGCTTTCCCTCGGCGCGGACGAAATCTCCTTCACCGGGCGCGACTCCGACGCGGGCTACGACGAGGCTTCGGCCACGCTCGTCGCGCTCTCGGGCGTGGACGGAATGATCACGGGCTCCAGCGCGGCGCTCTCCGACGGGCTTCTTTCCATCTCCGCCGAGGGCGCCTATATCCTCCGGGGCGACTTCTCGGGTTCCGTCGTCGTGGAAGCGCCGGACGACGCGAAGATACAGCTCGTGCTCGACGGCGTGTCGATCGCGGCCCCGTCCGGCCCCGCGCTGCTGATCCGCGCCGCGGATAAGGTATTCCTCACGCTCGCGGAGGGCTCCGAGAATTCCCTTTCGGATTCCGCGGCCTACGCGGTTTCGGGCGACGACGAAAACGTCGACGCGGCGCTCTTTTCCCGCGCGGACCTCACCATCAACGGCGCGGGAACGCTCACGATCGCGGGCAACTATAAGCACGGCGTCGTGAGCAAGGACGACCTCGTCGTCACGGGCGGAAGCATCCGAATCAAAAGCGTCTCCACGGCGTTGAGCGGCAAGGACTGCGTCAAGATTTCCGGCGGGACGTTCGTGCTCGAAGCGGGCGCGGCGGGCATCAAGTCCGAAAACGAGGAGGAAGGCCTCGGCTACGTCTACATTTGCGGCGGCTCTTTTACCATAAACGCGGGCGGCAAGGGAATCATGGGCTATGCCGCGCTCGAGATCGCGGGCGGCGACTTCGGCATCGTGAGCGCAGACGACGCGCTGCACACCAACGGCAGCTTCACGCTCCTAGACGGTACGCTCGCGCTCGCCTCGGACGACGACGGCATACACGCGGACGGGGACGTCGCCATATCCGGCGGCACGCTGACCATCAGGGAGAGCTACGAGGGCATCGAGGGCGCGAACATCGCGGTTTCCGGCGGCAACATCCGCCTCGTTTCCCGCGACGACGGGCTCAACGCCGCGGGCGGCGCGGACGCTTCGGGCTTCGGCGGCGGCTTCGGCGGCGGCTTCGGCGGCGACAGGTTCGCGGGCGCGGGCGATTATTCGATCGTCATTTCCGGCGGCTATCTCTATGTGGACGCATCGGGCGACGGGCTGGATTCCAACGGTTCGCTGACGGTTTCCGGCGGCGTGACGCTCGTGAGCGGCCCCGTCAACGACGGCAACGGCGCCATCGACTATATGGCGGGCGGCTCCGTCACGGGCGGCGTGGTGGTAGCCGCGGGCAGTTCCGGCATGGCGGAGGGCTTCGTTGAGGAAGGCTCCGCGCAATGCAGCCTGCTCGTCAGCGGCCTATCCGCATCGGGCGGCACGCGCGTGACGCTCGCGGACGCCGCGGGCAACGTCGTCGTCTCCTTCGTGCCCGCGAAGGATTACGCCTCTCTCGTCGTCAGCGCGCCTGCGCTCGTTCAGGGCGAAACCTATACGCTTTATATGGGCGGCGATCTCGCGGGCGCCGGGACGGACGCCAACGGTTACGCGGCCTCCGGCACGCTTTCGGGCGGAACGGCTTTTGCTTCCATCGAACTGGACGCCCTCGCGACGCGTTACGGCAGCGGAGGCTTCGGCGGGTCGGGCGGCTTCCCCGGCGGAAACCCCGGCGGCGGGAATCAGGGCGGCGGCTTCCCGGGCGGCGGGGGAAGGCCGGGCAATTGATAATTGAAAATTGACGATTGACAATTTACGATCAAGCAAATAATATACGGTCTTCGCTTTAACCGCGAGGGCCGTTTTTATTTGTGATTCGGGTTGAATAATCATCGTTCCATGCTATACTTATATTGAATTAAATTACGACCGCCGACGGCGGTTCGAAAACGCGCAAGCAAGGGAGGTTCGCATGAAAAACCGCGGTTACGGCTGGAGCGCCGCTCTGTTGGGTTGCAGTCTTGTTTATATCCTTTTATCCGCCGTGTCGATCGTTTATACCATCGTGTATAAACAACCCTTTGTCTCCGAAAGGATCGACCGGCTGATCTCGCAAAGCACGACCGTCGCGTGTTTTGAGCTTGCCCTGAGCATCGCGGGGATGAGCGTTCCCAGGTGGAGCAACAGGAACACGCAGGCGCTTTTCGTACTCGGTCTCATCGTATGCCTGATCTTTATCCTGGGCCAGGGCGCCGTTCGAGTCGAAGCGCCGGCTTCTAATATCTATGACGGGATATACTCCGGGTTGTGCGCGGCCAATTTCATCTGTCTGATCGGATACTCCTTTTCCTTCAGGATTTCGGAAAAGGAATCCGCCGGCGGCCAGCAGGGCGCGGCCGCGAAGCCCTAAACGAAAATCGGCTTTTGCCGTTTAAGCGAAAGCCGTTTATTATTTGCTTGATCGTCAATTGTCAATTGTCAATTGTCAATTGAGTTACCCATCGTACCTGAGCGCTTCGATCGGATGCTTCCTTGCGGCTTTGTTCGCGGGATACATGCCGAAGATGAGGCCGATGGCGGACGAGAAGCCAACCGCGAGCACCACCGTCGAGAGCGACATCGTAAAGGAGATGGACCCGGCGATGATGGTGGCGGCCTCGAGTATCAGCCAAGAGAGCATGAGCCCGAAGGCGCAGCCGAACAGGCTCAACAGAAGCGCCTCTATGAGGAACTGCGTCATGATGCTGCCGCGGCTCGCGCCGATGGCCTTGCGTATGCCGATTTCCTTCGTGCGCTCGGTGACGCTCACGAGCATGATGTTCATGATGCCGACGCCGCCCACAAGCAGGGAGATCGCGGCGATCCCGCCCAAGAGGAGCGTCAGCGTGCCGGAAACCGAGTCGAGCGCATCCGTGATGGAGGACATGTTGATCAGTTGGAACGCGTCCGCGTCCTGGTCGAAGCGCTTGAGCATGTATTGGTTCATCGCGGTTTCGGCGTCGGCCGTGCCGTCCGGGTCGGCGGAGGAGGCGTAGACCGTCGTCACGTACGGTTCGCCCGCCATGCTCGCCTCCACCGTGAAGGGCACGTACACCGCGAGGCCGCTCATCATGCTCGCCATCATGGAGTTTTCCTCCGCGAGCACGCCCACCACGAGGAACGAGCGCCCGCCGGTGCTCAGGCGCTCGCCGAGCACGTCGGCCCGCCCGAACAGCTCCTGGGCCGCGTCGTGGGAGAGCACCGCCACATACGCGCTGTTGTCCACGTCCGTCGTGCGGATGAACCTGCCCGAGGCGAGCGTGAGCCCGCGTATCGTGTAGTACGCGGCGGTCGTGCCCGTTACGGAAACATACTCCTCGTTGTAGGAGTACTTCGCGCTCGCGTTGAAGCTGCCCGCGGGCGCGGCCTCGCTGATTTCCTCGAGCGCGGCGATGCCCTCGAGGTCCGCGAGGCGCAGGGGATTCCCCTTGTCGTCTCGCACGGAAACGAGTATCATGTCGTTGCCGAGCGAGGTGATTTCGCTCGTCACCGCGCCGGAAGCGCCGCTCACGAGGGACACCATCACAACGAGCGCCGTAACGCCTATGATGATGCCGAGCATCGTGAGGAACGAGCGCATCTTGCTCGAGAATATCGCGCCTAGCGCCATCCTGAGGGATTGCAGAAACATCATCATGCATCCTCCTCGACGCGCCCGTCCATGATGCGCACGCTTCGCTGCGCGAGCACGGCGATGCGCTCGTCGTGCGTGATGAGCACGATGGTGTTGCCCGCCTCGTGCAGCTCGCGGAACAGCCGCATGATGTCCGCGCCGGTTTTGGAATCAAGGTTGCCCGTAGGCTCGTCCGCCAAGAGGATCGCCGGGTTCGTCGCGAGCGCCCGGGCGACGGCCACGCGCTGCTGCTGCCCGCCGGAAAGCTCCGCGGGCCTGTGGCGGCTCCGGTCCGTCAGGCCCACGCGCTCGAGCGCGAGCCGCGCGCGCTCCTTGCGCTCTGTAAGGTGCAGGCCCTGGTAGATCAGCGGCAGTTCCACGTTTTCCTCCGCCGTCATTTTGGCGAGCAGGTTGAAGCTCTGGAACACGAAGCCGATCTTCCGGTTGCGGATGCGCGCGAGCTGCCGCTCGGAATACTGCAATATGTCCTGCCCGTCGAGCACGTAGGTGCCGCTGTCGGCCACGTCCAGGCAGCCGATGATGTTCATCAGCGTGGATTTGCCGCTGCCCGAGGGGCCCACGACGCTCACGAACTCGCCCTCGGCCACGCGCATCGCGGCGTGGTCGAGCGCGCGCACCTCCTCGCCGCCGACGTGGTAAATCTTAGTGATGTCCTGCATTGAAATGACGGGAGCCGCGCCGTTCTCCATGGCTTTAACCCCTGCCCTCGAACTGGTCGCGCATGCGCAGCAGCGTCTGATACATGGTTTCGCCGTCCGCGTACTTGACGACGTCCCCCTCGGAAAGGCCGCTTGTGACGACGGCGTTTTCGCCGTCCGAAAGTCCGGTTTCGACGTAGGTTTTGACGAGATCCTCGCCGAGGTAGACGAACGCGCCGTCCGCGTCCTCGTTGATCGCGGCCACGGGCAGCAGCAGCACGCCGTCGAGCCGCTCGACGAGTATCGTCGCGCTGCCGTTCATGCCCTGCATGAGCCTCCCATCCGCCTCGAGCGTCAGTTCCACCGCGAAGGCTGCGACGCTTTTGGCCGTCTGGCCGATGTTCGAGATGCGCGTGACCGTTGCCTTAAACTCCTTTGCCGGGAACGCGTCGAGCGTGACCGCCGCGCTCTGCCCGAGCGCGATGGTGCTGATGTCCAGCTCGTCCACGGAAACCGTCATTTTGATCGCGCCGCCCGTGAGCAGCGTGAACGCCGCACTCTTGGAGGAGGCGGAGGCCGCGGCCATGGCGCCCGCCGAGGAGGAGGACGAGCCGGCCGCTCCGGGCGCGGTCGCATTGACCGCGCTCACGATGCCGTCCGCCGGCGCGCGCACGACGGGATCGGCGAGGAAGCCCATCACCTCGGCGAGCTTGTCCGCGACGTCCTGCCGCTGGTTGTATTTGAGCTGGTACGCGCTCGTGAAGGGGCCGTTCTCCAGCGTGAACAGCTTGGTCGCGAGCGTCAGCTTGTCGTCGATGTCGCAATGGATCTTCGAGATCGCGCCGCCCGTGGCGAGCACCGCGGCGGGCGCGTGTATCGCGAGCGCGCCCTCGCCGACGAGGGTATCCCCGTCGTAGACCCGCGCGGTCTGGCCGTAGGGGGCGCGCGCGTCGTCGAGGGTGACGATTACGCCGCTCTCCGTGAACGCGGCGACGGTGCCTTCCTCGCCGCCGCCGTCCCATTCGACGCGAACCGCGGCGGCGAGCGCCGGGGCCGCGGAGGTTTCGACCTCAACCTGCATCAGCCCGTCCGTCGAGATCAGCGCGAGCGAGCCGTTCGCGACCACGGCCGCGCGCACGTCGCTTCCCTCGCCGACGTTGAGCGCCTTGAGCCGCCCCGCGACGGGGGCGTATACGGTCTCCACGGTTTTCGCGCCGCTCATGCGCGCGAGCTCCGCGTCGATGGAGGCGAGCTCGGAGGAGAGCGTCGCCGCGTGTTCCTCAAGCGAGGCGGGGTCGAAGGCGGCGAGTCTGTCGCCCTCCCTGACGCTGTCCCCGACGGATACGTTCACTTCGGCGAAGTCTACGCCTTCGGGCAGCTCGACATCCCGCGTGTCCGCCGATTCGAGCCTGCCGCTGCCCGTGACCGTGGAGGTGATGCTTCCCTTTTTCACGGTATACGTCTCATAGGTGACCGCCTGGGCGGCGAGCCGCGCCTGCCGCACGAGCCAGGCGCCGGCGAGCAGCAGCGTGAGCACGAGCGCGAGCACGACCCAGGGCCACCGTCTTTTTTTCCTGTTCTGCATATCTTCCTCCGCAATCCGTTTCCGCCGCGCCGCGCGGCGGGCAAAGGGCTGTATTATGCCGCAATTACTTGGAATTATATGCTTCCCGGGAACGATGTCAAGCAAACGCCGTATTTTTTACCCCGTCGCCACGCGCGCGCCTCATTTATGGTCAGCGGCGCGGCGCGATCCGCGGCCGCTTCAGCTAGATATTGACGCGCGGGCTTCATTTGTATATGATTGCCTTAAGAAAGCGTGTGCTCTCACGGAAAGGGGAATCATCTCTTCATGAAAAACAGGGCGCTCGTCGTCGTGGACATGCAGAACGATTTCATCACGGGCGCGCTCGGCTCCGCGGAAGCGCTCTCGATCGTGCCCGGGGTCGCCGAGGCGATCCGCGGCTTCGACGGGCTCGTGTACGCCACCATGGACACGCATGGGGAGGATTACCGCGACATCGTCGAGGGCAGTCTGATCCCCGCGCACTGCTACGCGAACACCGAGGGCTGGGAGATGCCCGGGGAAATCGCCGCTGCGCTCGACGAGCGCGGCGCGCAGATCGTCGGGAAGGGCGCGTTCGGCTCGGTCGAACTCATGGAGCTGCTCGGCAAAAAGCGCGGCGGCTTCGAGGAGATCGTGCTGTGCGGCCTGTGCACGGACATCTGCGTCGTGAGCAACGCCCTGATGCTGCGCGCCGCCTTCCCCAAGGCGGACATCACCGTGCTCGCGGACTGCTGCGCGGG